>Ga0190265_10000165_pt1 | contig 64174 bp, 53 predicted proteins | sample Popmic124T_FD_133135 | JGI IMG/M metagenome (GOLD analysis project Ga0190265, IMG submission 133135) | Populus adjacent soil microbial communities from riparian zone of Indian Creek, Utah, USA - 124 T | ecosystem: Environmental > Terrestrial > Soil > Riparian zone | place: USA: Utah | collected... | reverse complement strand
CGTCGCCAATGGCACGTTCCTCAACAACCGCGACTACTTCCCGCACCTCGGCTACAACTCCCGCGACGAGCTCGAGGAAGAGCGCACAAAGCACGGCCTGCCGCCGCTGGAGCGGCAGAAGCCGCCCGACGATCCGCGCGGCCGCGCCGAGCATACGTTCGCCCGCGGCTCGGACTGGCTGAGTCTCGACACCACCGTCAGCACCAGCGCCGATCAGATCGCCGTCGCGCCGGGTTACCTGCAGCGCGAGTGGACCGCGAACGGCCGCCGCTACTTCCACTACAAGACCACCACGCCGATCAAGGGAATCTGGTCGTACCTGTCGGCGCGCTATGCGGTGAAACGCGACCGGTGGCGCGGCCGGTCTCGCGAAATTGCGATCGAGATCTACTACCACCCCGAGCACGCCTACAACGTTGACCGGATGGTCTTTGCGATCAAAAAGTCGCTCGACTATTTCACTGCGAGCTTTTCGCCCTATCAGCACCGGCAGGTGCGCATCCTGGAGTTCCCCGGCTACGCGAATTTCGCTCAGTCGTTCCCGAACATGATTCCCTATTCCGAGACCCTCGGATTCGTCGCCGACCTGCGCGGCGACTCGCTCGACTACGTCTTCTACGCCACTGCTCACGAGGTCGCCCATCAGTGGTGGGGCCATCAGATCGCCCCCGCGAACGTGCAGGGGGCGACCATGCTCTCCGAGTCGATGGCGCAGTACTCCGCGCTCATGGTGCTGGACAAGGAATTCGACCGCCCCACCATGCGCCGCTACCTGCGCTGGGAGCTCGACCGCTACCTCGCCGGCCGCGGCAAGGAGATCATCCGGGAAATGCCGCTGATGCTGGTCGAGCGCCAGGACTACGTGCACTACAACAAGGGCGCGCTGGCGATGTACGCGCTGCGCGAGGCGATGGGCGAGGAGCGGGTGAACCGCGCGCTGGCCAGATTTCTGAAGGATTACGCCTTTTCCGGTCCGCCGTACAGGGCGGCGGCCGATCTCGTGCAATACCTGCGTGCCGAAGCGAGGCCGGAGGAGCAGGAGCTGATCACGGACCTCTTCGAGCGCATCACCCTCTACGACAACCAGACCCGCGAGGCGACGGTGACCCAGCGCGCCGACGGCAAGTACGTGGTGAAGCTGACCGTGGCCTCAGTCAAGCTGCGCTCCGACGGCATCGGCGAGCCGAAACCGGTCCCGAACAACGACCTTATTCGCATCGCCGTCCTCGGTGAAGGCGGCAAGGAGCTGTTCGTCGAGAAGCGCCGCATGACCAGGCCGGTGGAGACGCTCGAGATCGTGGTCGGCGGCAAGCCGGTGCGCGCCGGCATCGATCCGTTTCACGAGCTGATCGACGCGCATCCCGACGACAACGCCAGGTCGCTCTGATACTCTTGAGTAATGCACGGTCGAGGCTATTCGTCGTCTAGAAAAGGAGCATCCGATGAGAAAGCTGATCCTGCGCATGGAGCTCACGCTTGATGGCGTGGCCGCTGGCGAAAATGGGCCGATCGACATGGTCGATTACGGCGACGAGGGCTCGTGGAGCGACATCTTTGCGACGCTCGAGACTGTGGACGCCATGCTGATCGGGGCCGGCACGCATCGGGAGTACCTCAGCTACTGGCAGTCCGCGCTGACGAGCTCCACTGCCACGCCCAGCGAGCGAAAGTTCGCCACGATCGCGGACCGAACGCCTCACTTCGTCCTCTCGCGTACGCTGCGCACCGTGGAGTGGCCGAACGCCAGTGTGCTCGCGGGCGGCGTCGAGGCCATCGCGAGCCTGAAGCGTCAGGACGGCCGCGACATCCTCATGTGGGGCGGACCGACGGTCGCCGCGGCGGCCATCGAGGCCGAGCTCATCGACGAGTACCACCTCGTCACGCATCCGGTCATCGCGGGACGCGGCAAGAAGCTCTTTGCCAACGTCGCCGCCACGCACCGCGTGCGACATCTGAGCACCAAGACCTTTCCTTCCGGCCTGGTCCTGGTCAAGCATGCGCGCGCGTGAGGTCTCGCGGCGGCACGTGCTGGGAGGCGCGGTCCTCCTGGCGTTAGGCGTCACCCAACCTGGCCCCGGCTGCACCGAGCGGCATTGCCGACGTCCACATTCACAGCTCTGAACACTCTATGGCACCTGTTCGGAGGTCTGCCTGGTTCAACAGCGACGGCCCGGACAAGGCTCACATTTTCTTGTCTCATACACCCTTAGAGGTGAGGGGCGGCAATTGGGCCGTTACGGCACTCCACTCCCAAAGGAGGACTCTATGAGGGTATGGACGAGCTTGCTACACGGTTTCCTAGCGGTCACTCTAGCCATCTGCGTTGCTGCGCAGGCGAGCGCGACGACGTTGATGCGCGCCGGCCTGGACGAGCTGACCAAGAGCAATAGCACGATCGTCGTCGGCGAGATCCTTGACGCCTATTCGTACTGGAACGCGGGTGGAACCTTCATCCTCACCGACGTTCGCGTCACCGTGCACGAGGTTCTCAAAGGGCAGGTGAAAGGTGGTGAGCTCACGTTCACGATCATGGGGGGGACGGTTGGCGAGCTGACCACCTTGATCGTCGGTGGCGCCGAGCTGCAGCCGGAGAATTCCTACGTGCTGTTCCTCGATGAGCGAAACCTGCCTGGAGTGAAGGAGAAGACTCTCACGGTATCCGACCACTGCCAGGGTGCCTTCGACCTCGTATCCAACGGCGAGGGCTTGAGGGCCGTAAGCCAAGCCAATCGGCACCCTCTGGTTCCTGACCGCCAGGGCTCCAGCGAACCTCCGGGCGGGGCCAAGGGGCTGGCGCTCGACTCCATGGTGCGTTCGATCCGCAACTTAGCCAGGACCAGCCGGGAGGTGAAGTGATGAACCGCACGGCGAATAGAGCTGCTCGGCTTTTTGCGACCGTGACGGTTGCAGTGGGAATAGTCGCTCTGGCGACCTCGGCCCACGCCCATCAAATGATTCAGAACACCAGCACTGGCCGGGTGACCGCCGGCACCCCCGTCGCTTGTGAGGCTCCTGGTGGCTTCGCGCACTGGGGCACCAGCTCGATCCCCTGGTACCACAATACAGCGGGCCAGGGCGCGGGCAAGGCGACTGCCCTCCAAGCGGCCATGCAGTCCTGGACCGACGTCACCAATGCCAGTCACGTATTGACCTATACAGGTACAACCACAGCCGGCTGGGCCACCGACGGCGTCAATACCCTTCTGTGGGCGGTGGACAACGGTTGCACGGGTTCGTGCCTTGCGCTCACGGCACTGGTCCTCCAGTCCGGCCAGGTGATCATCGAATCTGACGTGACCTTCAACTCGCTCTATACCTGGAACACCAATGGGGCCGATTACGATACCCAGGCAATCGCCGCCCACGAGCTTGGGCACTCGCTCGGCATCCATCACACGGACGTCACCTCCATACCCCGGCCCACCATGTACGCTACGTACTTCGGCACCGATGGGAGATCGCTCGAGGTGGACGACCAGGCAGCCCTCCAGTGCTCGGAGAGCAGGTACTTTTCCGGCGGTGGCGGCGTCGTGCCGCCGGTACCCGAGTATCTCCACGTCTTCAACGAGTCGTGCCGAGGCCTCAATAGCGCGGAGTGGGCCGCCTCCTCCGGTGCCAGCTACTACGAGCTCTACCGCTCGACGAGCTCCAGTTTCTCAAGCCAGACGCTCGAATACTCAGGTACAGCCCTGTCTGATCAGCTCATTAATGTGACCACAACCACCTATTTACGAGTGCGGGCTTGCAACGCCGCTGGGTGCAGTGGATACCGGAACGGTGACGCGACCGCCAGGTACGTTAGCGGCTGTGCTTGATTTGAACCTGTCCTGTCCCTGAAGGCTGGCCCTCACCTCCCGCCAGCAGGTGGCGGGAGGAGGGCAGGGGAAGGGTCCTCAACCGTCTTTGTTTTCACTGGGAGCGCCGGCGTTTCGCTGACGACTAGCTACAAGAATCGTCCCAGCGCCTCGATGAGCTGGCGTCGGAGCTCCTCTTCAGCTTCCTCCAGTTGCCTGCCGAGGCGCTGCCGCTCGGTGTCTTCGGACGCGTTGTAGAGCTGCCCCTCGAGATCCTGAGCTGCGCTACGCCCGTCGCCTGAAGGTTCGCAAGGCTCGCTTCGTCCACTGCCTCGGCAATGCTGGTCATCAGGCGCTGGCCTGCCCAGCCCGACAGCTCAGCGGTCTCGAGCTGGTCGATGAGCCCGAACACTCGCCCGGCACCTGTTCAGGACGAGCGGTCCTGAAGCCAGGGCGGCTCAGGAAGGCGCAGTCATGCGGAAGCTGAGATAGGACAGGGCGCCCAGGACGAGGTAGCCGACCGACCAGGACCACGCCTCGGGCCCGTCCCCGACCGAGAGATGGGCGATGAGGGCCGAGACCAGGACGATCGTGAAGCCGGCATAGGCCCACTCCTTCAGGCGCGGCGGGGCCATGGGCAGGATCAGGACCAGCAGGCCCGCCAGCTTGGCCCAGCAAAGCTCGATCCGGAAATAGTTCGTGAAGCCGAGGTGGCTGAAGACCTGGGCGACCTGGGGCAGGCAGAGCTGGGCGTAGACGGAGGTCCGGGAGGCTATGGGTCGGCCGGCTCTCGGGCCCGAGGCGATCGGCGAACAATCGCCTGGCACTTGGCGGGGGGGCGGAGTTGGATCGGGTCTGAGGCTGCCAAGAGGAAAAGAGCCCGGGGAGGCGGACCTCCCCGGACTCCCGGAGTCAATCAGGGCGTGGTGCAGGCCACCAGGTTGAACGAGTCACCGGCGGGCGCGTTGATGCAGATGTTGGGCGGGAAGCCGAGGAACTGGAAGAGTTGGTTGTTGCTGGTGAGACGGGCGTAGTTGGTCGTGCAGCCGGTCGCGAACGACAGGAAGGGTCCAGGGGTGATCTGGAAGTTGCAGGGGATCGCGAAGCCGATCCCGGTGCAGTTCGGACCCGTCCACGCCTCGCAGTTGGTCAGAGTTCCGATCTCCTGCGATCCGCAGCTGTTCTGGAGCGCCGTCGAGAGCTCGGCGGGGGTCAGGTTGCTGGCGTCCGGAAGCTCCGGCAGCTTGCTGTCGGGGATCGCCTCGATCTGCCCGACGGGGAAGTGGAAGGTGAAGCCGGGATCCTTCTGGGCGTACAGAGAAGCCTCGGCGCCGAGGAAGAGGACGAGGCTCAGCAGATAGAACGCGAAGCTCTTCTTCAACATGCTACAATGCTCCTTTCGCATCTCAGGTCAGTTTCAGGCCGAGCGCCAACTCGGCCGTCTTCTTCTCCTTGCGCGCGCTCAGGAGCCCCCGCTCATCGCGAGGCATGCATATGATATTTGTCGTTAAGTAAAAGTCAACCCCCTGAAATGTGACAATCTGAAGTCAGCGCGCGGGGCGGGCGGCGGGGTCTGCATCGGCGATGCGGCCGGCGGTGAGGGCTTCGATGGCGGGGGCGCGGCCAGGACCCGCTACGCGGTCCGGTGTTCGCAAAAGTCGGGGTGACAATCGCGTACACTGCAGGCTGCACAGGAGGCTACACCCTGATGAAGTTAGCGAGCGTCCGGCGCGCCCGCAAGGAGCAGGGCAATCCTCCGCAATGAAGATCGTCCTGGGCACGAATGTCCTCGTGTCCGGCCTGCTTCAGCCTTTTGGCCCCTCCGGCCCGCGTCGACATCCTGCTGGAGCAGATCAGGGCAGCCGGCGTTTCGGTCGCAGCCCGCCCACTTCCAATCGCGCTGCCCGACTCCGACGATGAGGCGTTTCTAGAGGTTGCGCTGGCCAGCGGAGCCCGATGCCTCGTCACCGAGAACGTCAAACATTACCCTGCCGAAGCCCGGAGTGGAGTCGAAGTGCTTTCTCCGCGGTCGTTCATCGAATTCTATCGAGGTCACTCGGACACCTGAGGCCGCAGACCCTGGACTCATTGGGGGAACCTCAGGAACGCCTGGCGCCTATCCGCAGGCAGGGGAGCTCCGCAGATGGAGCGCTTCTTCATCGCCAAGGACGACGGCCGTGCGATCCGAACAATCGTCTGGCACTTGGCAGCGCTAGTCCTGGATCGATTGGGTTGAATCCGCACCATTGGCGTCTAATAGACTCCAATCGCGCTAGATACAGTTAGAACTAGACCGAAGTCGACCGAACTTCGAGAAAACTACTTGACATCCTTCCGTTGTCTGCCCATACTCCTCTCCGTCGGTCGATGTCACACAGCAACCGCCGGCGCCACGAAGGTGCCGTTCGGGGTACCCTCCAAAAGGGGAAGAAAGGAGCAGTCATGGCAGAAATGCCGCAGTACATGAAACGGGTCGCAGGCTGGGATCTCACGAACACGGCAGTGGTCGCGAACGTCGATGATCTCCGTCACCTGGAGGTCTATCAGGCCGATCTCGATCAGAAGGCGGACCGCTTCAGGGCCCTGATCGCTCGGCAGGCGGCCCAGAGGGCGAGCAAGCAGGAGACGAGCCGGGAGATCAAGGAGCTCTTCCGCGAGACGGAAACTCTCGTGGACTACATCCGCACCGGAGTCCGGCAGCACTACGGGCTCAACAGCCAGAAGCTGGTGGAGTTCGGGATCAAGCCGACCGGCAGGCGTGCCCGCGCCGCCAAGCCGGCCCCGCCGCCCGGACCGGAAGCGCCCGCCCCCGCCGAATCGGTCTCTGATCCTGACACCGCGAAGTAGCCTCTCTTCGACAGGGGGCGTGCTGCCTCACGCCCCCTGCTTTTTCCCCTCCCTGCCTCCAAGCTGATTCAACGGGCTGAAATTTTTTTGGCGCGCCGGAAGATTCTCGGACGCGTTGAAATTTTTTTCGGCGCGTCGATTTGTCTGCAAGCGCGTCAGAAAAAAATCAAACGCGTCAAAAAAATTTTCGGCGCGTCTACCGGCATTTTGGCACGTCGATTTAAAATTCAACGGGCCTACCGGCATTTTGGCACGCCCGCACCGAATTCAACGGGCTGAAAATTTTTTCGGCGCGTCTACGGAAAATTCGACGTGTCAAATTTTTTTCTAACGCGTCTACCGGCATTTTGGCACGCTGAAAAATTTTTCAGCCCCCTGCCTGGCTCATCGACTGACCCAGGACGGCTCCGGGGTGGCCCCGGGGCTCTGGGATGAGGGCATTCCAAGATCACCTGCCCGACCGAACACACGCCTGGCACTTGATCGGGGCAGGAGTTGGAGGACGGCTCGGGGGGTTGCCTGCCCGTCCGAGTTTGGCGGCGACAGGTTGAAGGACATCGCGGCGGCATAATCGCCCTGATCGACGACCTGGATCTGAGCATTGGGAACGAGCCCGGGGTCCCAATATGAGGACATCGTCAGCGTGGCCGAGGAGTGGAAGCCACCAGGCCCCATGATGCCGACGAAGCCGGCCGGCCCCCCTTCTGCCCCGGGGGCGCTCCCCAGAAAGAGGGAGCTCACGTTTCCGTCCTGGTCCGTGCCGAACACGTGCCAGGCGTGTGTTGAAGGACTTCCAGGAATGTTCCCCGAACAATCACCAGGCACCTGATCGGGCGCAGTAGGCGTCGAGGTCCCCGGGCTCATGCGCTCGAAACAGCAGGCGCTCCGTCTCCAGGACGACCATCAGGCTGGCTTCTCCAGGCGGGTGGAACCGTCCCTTGATCCGGGGCGTGCTACGGCACGCGCGCCCGGGCGATGGTGTTCTTGTCAGTGCCGAACCAGAGCGTCCGCGTCAGCGCGTCGAAGATCATGTGGCGCACGGTGCTGCCGCCGCTCGGGATCTCGGTGGTCGAAAAGAAGCGGCGGCTCTGGGGATCGAAGCCGACGAGCTGGTTCGGTTGCGGGCCGGTCTCGACGAGCCACAGCCGGCCGCGGTGGTCGATCGCCATGGCGTACGGCAGCGAGCTGGGGCCGGCGGGCGTCTGCCACTCCTCGACCTTGCCGGTTTTGGGCTCGAAGCGCGCGAGGAAGCCCCGCGCGTAGTCCACGTACCAGACGCCGCCGTCGCGCGCCAGCGCGATGCGGCGGCCCCGCGCGCCCTCGGGCAGCCGGTGCTCCTGGAGCTTCAGGGTCTTGGGATCGACCGAACCGAGCGCGTTCGTCCCGAACTCGTTGAACCACGGCTTGCCCGCGGGATCGACCACGATGCCGTAGGGACGCGCGCCGGGGGTCGGGACCTTGACCAGCCGCACCGCGCCGCTCTTCGGTTCGAGCTTCCCGACGTAGCTCCCGGACTGCACGGTGAACCAGAGATCGCCGTTCGGGGCCGTCACGAGCGTGTGCGGGTCCTTGGCCTCGGCGTCCGGCATGGGGAACTTCTCGATCTTGCCGCTCTTCGGATCGAGCCTCCCGATGTACGCCTTCCGGTTGCCCGCGAACCAGATCGCGCCGTCCGGCCCGACGATCAGGTTGTGCGGTCCCGTGCCCTTCTCCAGCTCGAAACGGTCGAACTTGCCCGACGCCGGATCGAGCCGGCCGATGTAGTCGCCCGTCTGCCCGACGAACCAGACGCGCCCCTGGCCGTCCACCGCCGGGTCGCGCGGTCGTGTGTCCTCCCAGGGCACCGGCCACTCGCGGATCTCGACGGGAGCGCCGCCCTGGGGAGCGGCCCCGGCAGCCAACAGGAAGCAGGTGAGAAGAGTGAGCCAGCGTGTCATGGCCAATACCTTAGCTCCAAAGGCTCACGGCAGCAACAGCTCCAGATCCTCCCGCGTGAGGCCGGCGAGGAGGCGCTGGTCCATCCGCGGTCCGGACCCGAACACTCGCCTGGCACCTGCTTGGCACATTCCCCCTGGCAACTGCCCCTCGTGCGTCGGCCTCTACTGCGTGTCATCGGCGGAGCGCACCTGCCAGACGGTGGCCGCAACACCGGCGGCGAACAGCAGCAGCACGACCACGTAGCTGCCCGGCTCGAGCACGCTCACGCGCGGGCCCGCGATTCCGGTATAGAGCGGCACGATCGAGTAAGGAAACCACTTCCCCCAGCCCGTGGCCGCGAAGACGTTGCCGAGCACAAGGGTGACGATCGCAAATCCGAGCGGCGGCAGGTAGCCGCGTCCCAACGTCGCGATCCAGGCCACCGGCGGGATGAGAAGACAACACATCGCCGCGCACAGCCCGACGTCACGCGCCGCCCGGCCGAGAAGTCCCGACGACAAGCCCGGCAGGTCGAGCGCGAGCCCGATCGCCGCTCCCTCGACGAAAATCGCGGCCACGAGCACAGCGAACCACAGCGCGACCACGAGCAGCTTGGCGATGACAAACGACTCGCGCCGCACCGGAAGCGCGAGCATGTTCTTCGCCGTGCCATCGGCATATTCCCGTCCGAAGACGTACGTGGTGATGACCGCGGTGAGCATCATGCCACCCACGCCGGTCATCTGAGCGAGCGCCGCAACGAACGACGGCCAGTCCGCCGACCCTCCCGCGACCTGCGCCTTGGCGCCGAGCAGGCCGAGCGCCCTGGCGCGGTCGGGCTCCTTAAGGATCCACATGAACAGCCCGCCGACCACAGGCATGATGGAGAACGCGAGCCATGTGAGCCAAGTGACCTTGCTGCGGCGCAACTTCAGCAGCTCCGTGCCGAGGACGGTTGGGAGCATCACGCTTGGCCTCCTGTCAGCCGCAGGAAGTACGATTCGAGATCCTCGGTCACCGGAGCAAGGGAATGCAGATCCAGCCCGGCCTGCACCACCACCCGCGCAACCTCCGCAGCGAGCTGGGCTCCTCCGAGAACCCTCAGCATCCCGTCGTGCTCTTCAATCCCAGCGGCTCCGAGCCGCTCCGCAAGGAGTGTCCGGGCGCGGGACAGATCGGACACGCTCACCTCGAGGTAGCTGCGGCTGTGTGCCTGGATCTCGCCGATGTCGAGCTCCTCCAACAGCCGCCCCTCATGAATGATGCCGATGCGGTCGGCCAGGTGAGCGACCTCGGCGAGGTTGTGACTCGACATGAACACAGTCACGCCACGCTTGCTCGCGAGGGCCCGCAGCAACTCGCGCACCTCGACGATGCCCGCGGGGTCGAGCGCGTTGGCGGGCTCGTCGAGGACGAGGACCTCGGGGGAGTGCAGCAGCGCCCGAGCGAGCGAGAGGCGCTGCCTGTTGCCGAGCGAAAGCGCTCCGGCCGTGCGGTCCGCGTATTCGTCGAGGCGCAGGAGCGTGATGACGTCGCCGACAGCCGAAGGCGGCGAGCGCATCAGGCGCCGCTGTATCTCCAGGTTCTCACGCACGGTGAGGTTCGGATAAGCGGTGGAGGTCTCGACGAAATAGCCGATTCTCGCGAAGGCGGCGGCCCCGCTCCGCAGTCCGCGAAGGCCGAACAGCGCGACCTCACCCGATGTGGGCCGGATGAGTCCGAGCAGCATGCGGATGGTTGTAGTCTTGCCTGCACCGTTGCGGCCGAGGAAGCCATAGACCTCGCCACGGCGCACTTGAAGTGTCAGCCCGCCCACCGCGCGGACATCGCGGTAGTGCTTGGCGAGCTCCCGCGTCGCGATAACCGTCTCGTGTGCCATCCGGTCCTTTCGTCAACTTACGCGAACCACGCGCCGGAGCAGAATCCAGCCACAGATGCCGGCTGTGAGCGACGCAGCCAGGATGCCGAGCTTGGCCGCCGCAAGGAGGTCGGGCATGTCGGGGAACGCGAGCCCCGCGATGAAGAGCGACATCGTGAAGCCGATCCCTCCGAGCCAAGCCGCGCCATGGACCATGCGCCACGTAACCCGGCTCGGCAGCGTGGCGACGCCCATGCGCACGGCAGCCCACGAGAAGAGCGTGATCCCGAGCGGCTTGCCGAGCAGGAGCCCGAGGAGGACGCCGAGCGTGACCGGGCTCGCCAGGGCCGTTGCGAGCTCCCCGCCGCTGAGCCGCACACCCGCGTTGGCGAGCGCAAAGAGGGGCATGATGAGGAAAGCCACGATTCCATGCAGCCTTCGCTCCGTGACTTGAAGCGGTGCCTGCGCCTGCTCGCACAAGGTTTCGAGCGTCAGCAGCGCCTCCTGCTGCTCCCGATTCGTGAGGACGGTCGTCTCAGGACCACAGCCGCGCTCGAACGCATCGACGCTCTGGCGAGCGCCCAGGAGAAACTCGTCCTCGTTGATCCGCGTCCGCGACGGAATGGCCATGGCGAGGAGGACGCCCGCGACCGTGGCATGGACCCCGGAGGCCAGCACCGCCGCCCAGAGAGCCACTCCGATGAGAGCGTAGGCTGACGGCCGCCGCACTCCCGCGGCGTTGGCGCCGGCGGCCAGAAGGAGAAGCGCGCCTGCCATACCCAAGGCAGCCCAGTTCACTCCGGCTGTATAGAAGAGGGCGATCACGAGCACCGCGCCGATGTCGTCGACGATCGCTAGGGCTGCCAGAAACACCTTGAGCCCTGCCGGAACCCGGTCGCCGAGGAGAGCGAGCACCCCCAGAGCGAAGGCGATGTCCGTCGCCATCGGGATCCCCCATCCCGCCGACCCGGAGCCGCCGGAATTCAGCGCGGCATAGATCGCCGCCGGGACGATCATGCCCCCGAGCGCCGCGGCGGCCGGGAGCGCCGCCTGCCGAAGGGACGCCAGCTCGCCGATCAGGACCTCGCGCTTGATTTCGAGCCCGACGAGGAAGAAGAACACTGCCATGAGGCCGTCGTTGATGAGGTGGTGCAGCGTAGAGCGGAACGCGAGCGGCCCGGCGTCGACCGCGACCTCAAGCTCCCAGATGTGATGGTACGACGCCGCCCAGGGCGAGTTCGCCCAGGCAAGGGCGATCGCGGTGCAGACGAGCAACACGATTCCCCCGGACGAGGCTGTGTGCGCGAACTCCGCGAAAGGGTGGAGCACGCGGTCGATGAGCGGCGGCCCAGGAGATGCCCCGGCGCGGCCTACAAAAGGCGAACGGCTCATTTTTCCCCCTCCCAGGATCAGGTCACCTTATCACCCACGGAACGCCGAGGCGCCGTAAATGTTGCAAGCACCAGCACATTTCGACGAGCAACAGGAGCAGCAGCTACTCTGTCGCTCCTGCCGGATCGGAAATTGCATATTTTCTTGCCAAGGCGGCCCAGTGGGCGGAAATGGGTGGGGACGCCCTCATGACCGAAGGAGGTTTCATGGACGGGATCGAACAAAGAATCCGCTCCCTCATGGCATTCCTGGTAACGGCGGCGCTGCTGGCGATTCCCGCCAATTTGGCCGCCCAAAGCGCCACCGAGGCGGAGGAGCAGCAACAGGAAAGGCAGGAACAGGCCCAGACCCAACCGGAAGCCGGCGAGACCCCCGCTCCGGCACCGCGCGTGGTTCCTCACGTCACCGGCACGATTGCAAGTTGGAACGGCCACCGGATCGACCTGAAAACGCCTGACGGGAAGACGCAACAGGTTGCCATCAACGAGGACACGGAGCGGTTGGTGGAGATCAAGCCAGGGGCCGAGGTCACGATCGAATACCGCCGGAAAATCGGCGACTTCGTCATTGCGGAGCGGGTGCGCTCGGTGAAGGAGACTGGCACCGCTGCGCAGTCCGCCACGGAAACGGCTCCGAGCGCGGGTCCGAGTACGGTGACCGGGACCGTCGTCTCCTGGACGCAAGCGGCGGTGGTACTGCGGACCGAGGAGGGCGACGTGACCCTGTTCCTCTCGCCCAGGACCGAGTCTCAGGTCAAGTCCGTCGAGCCTGGGATGCCGGTGACTGTCGAGTATGAGGAGACCTCCAACGGTGCAAGGCTTGCAATGCGCGTGCAGGCTACGGACAAGGAGAACGGCCCTGAGTAGCCTCCGAAAACCGACGACACCGCCGGGTGCCGAACACACGCCTGGCATTTGATCGGAATTATTGGGCCACTTCTTCGGCGGTATAGCCGATCCCGCGGACTCCCGTATCTTTATAGGAGAACGACCTGGGCTCGAGGAGCAAAACCTTGTGGAAGTCGTCCTGCAGGGGACAGGTGTCCTCCTTGAAGCGGCCGAGGAATTCTGCGTGATCTCACCGCTTCCCGGCTCCATCCCCAATGCCTGCCTGCCTTTTGGTTCTTGCGTGGACTCGTCAGTAGAGCCGGCCAAGGAGCTCGGTGAACGAGCCGGCCACAGGGGTCAGGGCACTCTCAGGGTCTTCCGCTGCCAGCTCGTGGTCCCAGTAGACGACGGACGGCGGCTCTCCGCCGCGGTAGTCGAAGGCGTAGAGATTGCCGGCCGGATCATCGGCGAAGGGGACGATCCCGGGGTCGGCGGCATCGGCGAGATTCTGCCGCAGGTTCCGGTGCGACTCCAGGACCGTCCTGCCCGGGTTGTCCGGATCGGCGCGGAGCCCGAGCAGCGACTGGAAGACCTTTTCCTTCTCTCCTCCGAAATCGAGAAGGCGCTTCGCGGGCCGGCCGCCGTGATGGTGCAGGGCGACGGCCACGTAGTCCTCGGGGAGCCCGACTCCGAGCTCGCGCTCCAGGGCCGCGACGTCGTCGCGGCCGGCCGGAGGCAGAGCCCAGCGCCATTCAAGGCTTGGCAGGTGTGGCGGGCGTGGCGGTTTTGGCGGCATTGGCGGCAGCAGCGGCTTTGGCGCGCTGCTTCTTCCTTTCCTTCGAAGCCTCCCGACGCTCGGTCCGGCCGCCCCAGATGCTGGCGCCGCCGACGTGGGGCGTCTGATCGTGCGGCAGGGAGGGGACGAGCTGCATTCTGCCCTTCTCCTGGTGGTGGTGCCAGGTGTAGCCCTTCGGGTTCTCGCCGGCGGCGATCTGCAGGAGCTGCTCCGGAGTGAACTTGCGCTTGAGGTCCGGATGGCTGGCGATCTCCCAGTTCAACTGCTTGTTGCAGTACAAGAACTGCGAGCCGTCGGAGGCCTCGTATAGGCGCGGCACGAGCTTCACCTCCGCGGCGGCCTGGAAGATGGGGAACCCTTCCGCGTCGTAGGGGATCTTGGAGATCGGGTGGACGGTGTTGGCCCGGTGCAGCAGGCCCTGCTTGGGAGCCAGCGCCTCGTTGACCTCGTCCAGCTTGGTGAGCAGGCCCTCATGGATCTTCGCGAGGGCATCGATCTCGTCGCGGACCGCCTTGCGGGCCTCCACCAGGGTCACCGGACCCTCGATGACTCCATCGGTCTCCAGCCTGGAGCGGTTCTTCTCGAGGTAGGCCAGGGCTGCGGCATCGTCCTTCTGGGTCAGCTCGCGGAGGTCGGCGCCGAGGTCCGTCATGGCCTTCCGGTTGTCCTCCACGTCCTTTTCGAGCGTGGCCTTCCTGCTTTCCAGTTGCGCCTTCTTCTTTTCCCGGACGGGATCCGGCGGGTCGGCGGCGGTCACTCCCTCGGGCTCGGGCACGTCCGGTTTCGCCGCCTCCTCGGCCGCCTTCTTCTTCTTTTCTTTCGCTGGCTTCGTCCCGGCGGCGGGCTCGGCGGCGGGGGCTTCCGGAGCCCCGGCCAGCCGGTCCAGCTCCTTGGCGAGCTGGGCCTCTCCGGTCCGGCTCTTCGCAGCCTTCCCCACGGCGTCGATCACCGCCTGGCGGTCGGGGTCGGTGGGGGCCGTGAGCACGGCCTCGGCGGCCTTGAGGATGGTGTTCGGGTCCTTGCGTCCGGCCAGGTAGCGGAACAGGTCATCTCCCAGGAGGCCGCGGAGCGCCCGCACCTGCTCCGGGTTGACCATCTTGAGGAGGGTCTCGGTGGCGGAGCTTTTGACCCCGAGCTCCTTGGCGAGCCGCTCGGCCGAGAACTGGCGCAGCTCGGCGTCGACGGCGGCGGCTTCCTCGGCGATCTTCTTGTGCTGGGCCTTGTCCTGGGCCGCCGCGGCCTCGGCCTTGAGCGTCTCCAGCTTCTTCTTGTAGGCGGCAGCCTTCTCGACGCGCTTCGGGTCGGACTCCTCCTTCAGGAAATCCTCGTAGTGGGCGAGGATCTCGGCGCAGACCTTGGAGCAGCGGATGATGCGGCCATCCTCCAGGACGGCGACGTCGTGCAGCCCGTCCGGCGTGAGGACGTGGGCCGAGACCTTCTCCTTGCCCGTCAGGCCCTCCCCGAGCTTGACCGCCTGCGGGTGGTCCGGCGTGACCCGCGAGGGATCGGAGGCATCGGGCTTGACCATACCAGTATCCGGGGCGGAGTGCGGGGCATCACCGGGCGCCGCGTGTGGCGCGTCGGGAGTGCCCCCGGCGGGGGGCGTCTTGGGCGGCGTCTTGGCAGGGGCGTCCGGCAGGGCGCCCCCTTTCGCCGCGGTTCCGCGCAGGATGTAGAGAGGCACGGCGTTGTCGCGGATTGCTCCGAGGAGGATCTGGAAGCGCCGCCGGCGGGCCTCGGCCGGCCCGACCTCGCCTTTCAGCTCGTCCTGCTGGATCTGCATGAGCTGCCCGAAGATCGACACGGCCCCCCACATCATCCCGGCCTGGCCGATCAGCTCGGTGGCCTTGGCGATGGGGTTCGCCAGCTTCTGTCCGAGCTTCTCGGCGAACTCCAGGAGCTTCGCGTCGTCCGCCGTGCCGGCGGCGATCACGAAGACCTTGGAGCTCCGCACGAACTTCAGAGTTGCGAGCTTGCCCACCTGCGAAGCCGCCATGCCGATCGCTCCGAGCACGCCGAACACGTCGCCAACCGACTCCTCGTCGAGGCGCAGGTTGCCGCTCGCCCAGCGCTGGTAGAGGCGCTCGGCCGCGACCACCGCCCCGAGGCCCGCCGCGACGGGCGCGAGGCCCGAGACGAAGAGCCCCAGCGTGGTCAGCACGGTCAGGAGGTCGTTGATCCGCTCGCGGGTCTGGGCCGGCCCGAGCGCGGTGGTCTCGAACACCTCGAGCCGCTCCGGCTCCGGGTGGTCCTCGGGGATGGTGACGGCCAGCTTCCCCTGGCCATAGGGTCCCGATCCCGCGAACAGCCGCGCCGCCCGGAAGATCGCCTCGCTCATCGAGGAGCCCACGCCGACGTACTGCTTCACGTCCCGGCTCGTCGTGTCCACGACCTTGTAGCGGACGACGTCCTTGTCCTCGCTCGGCAGCGGCACGGCCATGAGCAGGAGCGGGTAGGTCTCCCCGGTCAGGGTGCTCGTCATGGCGGCCCTCAGGCGGTGCACGTCCTTGTCCGGGGTCTCCCCCTTGTGCGCGCGGGCCTTTTTGATCTGCTCCTTCAGGATGTCGATCTCGCGGTTGACCGCCGCCTTCGCCCGCTCCGAAGAGGCCTTCGCCAGCTCGGCCGTCTTCTCCTCGAGCCGCTTCTCCAGGACGGCCACGACCGAGCCCTTGGCGAAGGTCTCCTGCCGCGCGCGCTTCGCCTCCTGCCGGGCCTTCTCTTCCGGATCGGTCGCCAGCTCGCGGAAGACCTCGGCCTCCGCGGCCTGCGCTTCGGGCTCGGCGATCGCGTTGCGGGCGGCGACCTCGGGCTCGACGACCCGGATGACCTTGGTGGCGACGCTCGCCGGACGGATCACCTTGTAGCCGCCCGAGGGCCTCGCCACGCAGCGGAGGAGATAGAAGCCCTTGCGCGGAAACGTGACCTCGCGGTGCTGGGCCGGCCCCCCGACCAGGTCGGCCAGGGCACCAAGGGCCTGGCCGCCGGCGTTGGTGATCACCGAAACCGGCAGGTACTCCAGGTTGAGCACGTTGGAGTAGATCCGGGAGACGACGTCCGTGGCCTCCTGGGTCGAGGAGGCCTCCACCGGGTGCATCAGCTCGTTGGCGGCCCCGGACGCCTCTTTTGCCAGCTTCTCGGCCGCGTGCTCGGCGCGGCGCTTCGTCGCCGTCAGGGGGTCGACCTCGGCCTCCTCGGACGTCGGCGCGGCGGCGAGCCTCTCCACGGCCGCCTCCGTCTCCTTGGCGAGGCCTTTCTGGACGATGTCCGTGATGTCGTACCGTTCCCAGTGGTAGTTCGTGTACCTGAACCCTTCGACGAGCTGCTGCAGCGAGTCGCCGACGATCCGGTAATCCAGCTTCATGGTGTAGCTGCCGATCCCGCGGGAGACCTGGAGGTCCGGTCCGACGATCTCGGAGGGCAGCTTGCTGCCGCTCACGTGCTGTCCAACCGGCTCGGTCCCCTGGGTGGCGGGCTTGTCGGAGGAGGCGCCTTCCTGGACAGCGTTCTCCACCCCTTCCACGGCTCCGGCGCCGCCCATGACCTCGCCCCCGCCGCCGCCGCCGGAGAGCCCGGCCTCCTGCTCGCGCTTCTCGGCCTCTTGCGCGCCCTTGTGCCGCTGGACGAGGGCCGTGATGGCCGAGTGCGTCCGCAGCGACATGTAGTTCCAGTACTGGCAGCCCGGCTTCTGGCTCTCGGCGGTGACGCCCTCGCGCCACCCGAAGACCGCCGGAGACAGGATCTTCAGGATCTGGCTCCTGGCGGCCGGCGGAACGCTCCCGAAGCGCCACCCGATCCAGGACTCGACGAGCCGTGTGTAGTACGAGTCCTTGGTGTCGCCCTCCTTCCAGGTGCTCGTGATCCAGTAGGCGGGGTCGCCGATCGCGGGGTTGACGGGCACGTCCGCTGGCCATGGCCCCACGCGGGCGGAGCCGTCCGCGCTTCCACTGCCGCACGCCAGCTCCACGGTCTTCCGGCGCAGGCCGCGGACCTGCTGCACCACGTGGGTCAGCTCGTGGGCGAGCAGGTGGTCTCCCGACGACGTGCCCGGAGCGTAGCGGCCCGCGCCGAAGACGATGTCGTCGCCGACGGTGTAGGCGAGGGCCGAGACGTCGCGGGCCGAGGCCTCGGCCTGGCTGCCGGTGTGGATGCGCACGCCGCCGAAATCGCGGCCGAAGCGCGGCTCGAAGAAGGAGCGGGCCGCCGGGTCCAGCGGCCGGCCGGGCGAGCGCAGGACGTCGCGGACGCTGCGCGGGGCCTCGGACGGGGCCGGACCGGCGCTCTCAGCGGTGGCGCGCCGGAGCTTCTCCTCTTCCTTCTGGCGGCAGTCGTCGCAGGTGCCGCCGCAGGCGCAGGCGCGCTGCACCCGCGGCGGAGCGGACGAGACCTCGGCCGCGCCTCCCCGCGTCACCTCGTCGGCGACCCGGTCGGCCTCGCGCTCGAACTCGTCGTCCGGCGGCCCGACCTCCAGCTTGGGCTGGAGCTTCGGACTGTTGAGGGCACGGCGGACCTCGGCCCGCTGCGGGATGGAATGTGATGTCCCCCCCTCGGGAGCGGGCCCGTTCGCCCGCGCTCGTGCTACGGAAGTCTTGCTCATGATGCTTCAGATCGCCGGCAGCGCCGACTTCAGGATCTCGCGCACCTGGGCCACGATCGCGTCCCGGGTGACGGCGCCAGGTATCGGGGTGTGGAGATGGCCGTAGGGCACGGTGGAGCCCATGTCGGAACGCAGCAGGGCCGTGCGGTAGAAGATCTCGTTGGAGAGGTAGCCGCCGCCCGAGCCTTCCACGGCCGTGGAGCCGGACGTGGGCTTTGTGACCTCCTTGTTCGTCCCCGACACCTGCTCGGTCAGATTTTCGTTGAAGTTGACCTTGGACTTGCCCGTCCCCTTCTGCATCTCCTTGACCGGCAGGCTGGTCTCCAGGAACTCCGGCCCCGCGCCCAACCCCTTGGGCTCCACCGGCTTGTTCGAGGTTCCGCCTGCGAACGCCTCCAGGTTGTCCGGAGCCTTGGTGGAGCGGCGGCGGCCGGCCCACTTCTCGATGTCGAAGTCGCTCCTGCCCTGGCTGATCGTCACGATCATGTTCGCCGCGGTCTTGCCGGCGAGGTAGGGACGGAAGAAGGTCTCGACCATGCCGGCGTTGAAGTCGGCGAAGCGGACCGGGAAGATCACGCCCTCGATGCGGGCATCCACTCCTCCCCCGGAAATCGTCTGGCCGTCGAGGGAGAGCACCGCGGCGCCGGAGGGATTGCTCCGGCCCACATCGGACTCCAGGCCGAAGGGGTCGAAGCCGCTGACCACGACCCTCTTGTTCTTTGCCGTGCTGTCAAAGGCGGCCCCCTCCATGCCGCGGGAGGCACGCTCGAAGGCGGCCAGCAGGTCCTCTCTCTTGGCGGTGGAGAGCGCGAAGGCCGTGGGCTGCCACTGCCGCAGGGCACGGGCCATGTCGAGCCGGGCCCAGTAGAGCGGCCGGTCGTCCAGGTCCGCGGACGCGCCCTGGGCGCGCTTGACGGACTTCTCCCAGAGCTTCCTGCCGTGCTCACCGACGACCTTTTCCGCCTTCGCCGCGTCCCCCGCTCCCTTGAGCGCCGCCTGGAAGGGCACCACCAGCTCGTCGAAGTTGGAGGCCGCCAGGATCTTCATGGGGACCGCGCTCCCGCCCGGGGCGACCGGAGACATCCCCCGCGCCTCCTCGACCGTGGGCAGGGGTCCGGTGTCCTTGCAGCGCGGGATCTTCGCCTCGACCCGCGCCAGGACCTTGGCCTCCTCCTTGGGGTCCAGGAGCGTGAACGGCTCCGGCAGCTCGAGCTTCTTGATGACCTCCAGGAGCTCCTTGTCGTTCTTGAGCCCGAGGGAGTCGCGGAGCATCTTCCGGGCCTCGCCCACCCCTTCGCCGTCGGGCTTGCCTCCGGCCGTCTCGAAATCGCCCTGCCACTCGGCCTGGAGATCCGGATCGTCGCACTTCGGGCGGGCGAAGCCGCGCACCTGGACGAGCGTCTTGTTCTGGACCGCTCCGCAGAAGATCTTGCGGGCCGTCTCCATGCTCAGGCGGACACAGCCATGGGACAGGGGCGTGCCGTCGACGGTGCCGTGCTTCTCGTACTCGTGGAGAGCGATGGCCCGGCTCGGCACGAACTCGCTCCAGAAGTCGATCCCACTGTGGTCCCGGTCGCGGTGCTGGATCGTGTAGCCCGTGTCCTCGGTGATGGGCGTGCAGTTCGTATCTTTCTTGCGCGAGCGCTCGGCGGAGCAGGTGGCGGCCTCGGGCGTGGCGGGATCGGCGCAGCAGTGGCCCTTGCCGGTGGAACAGATGCCGCTCTCGATGCTGCCGTCGCTCCAGTGCAGGGTGACTGACTGGGGCGTCTCCTGCTCCACCACGACGCGATTGAGCGTCTTGCCTTTGACGTCGTCGCACTCGCCGGCCTTCGGCTTGCCCCAGCGGCGCTGGACGCGGTCAGCCAGCCCGGCGCCCTGCTGCACGGTGTGGACGAGCTCATGGGCGAGGAGGGACCTGCCGGCCTCGGTCCCGGGGGCATAGCGGCCGGAGCCGAAGACGATGTCGGAGCCCACGGTGTAGGCGAGCGCGGAGACCTCCCGCGCGGAGGCCGCGGCCTCGGGGCCGGTGTGGACGCGCACACCGCCGAGGTCCCGGCCGAAGCGCGGCTCGAAGAAGGCGCGGGTCGCGCCGTCGAGCGGCCGGCCCGGCGAGTGCAGAGCCTCCCGCACGCTGCGCGGAGCCTCGGCCGGCGCCGTGCCGTTCCTTTCGGGCGCACGCCTCAGCTTTTCGTCTTCGCGGCAGTCGTCGCAGGTACCGCCGCAGGAGCAGGCGCGCTGCACCCGCGGCGGCGCGGCGGCGACCTCCGAAGCCTCCGGAGCCGGCCCCTGCATCACCTCCGCCGCCACCCGCTCGGCCTCCCGCTCGTACGCGTCGTCCGGTGCCCCGACCTCCAGCTTGGGCTGAAGGCGGGGGCCGGTAAGTGCATGCCGGATCTCGGCCCGCCGGAGAGCGGGTTGAGCGCTCTCCAGCGGGAGTCCCGAACGGCGGGCGGGGGCGTGGGTCTGCACGGGCTTAGGGGCGGCGGAAAATGTTGAGCCTCAGAGTGGCCGCCACCGAAACGTTCTTCGACAGGTCGTTAACCAGCGGCGATGCCTGAGTGTCGCCGCCGCGGTTGCCCACGTAAACTGCGTTCTCCGAGAGGATCCAGCCCAGGTCTCCCTCGACGGTGAAATACGTCGAGCTGAGGCTGACGCTCCCGGCGAAAAGCTCAAACTGGGGCTCGTCGATCCGGTTGTCCGTGAGCACGAGATGGCGAATCGGCTCCTGGAAAACCACCGGAGTGTCGTTGGGGTTGAACTGCTCCAGCCAGTTGACGACCGTGTCGCTGACCCGGATACCCGTCAGCCGGTTGTCACGCAGGTGGATGTCCGAGCCCGCGCCGAAGTGGTAGACGTTCTTCTTCTGTCGGGACCATGCCAGAGTCAAGTCCAGCTTGTTCTTTCCCGGGGGGCCATAGAGGCTGACGAGCCCGCGGATGTCGTTGCCTTCGATCATGGCCGGAACGCGGCCGTTGTTGAGCACCAAGGCGGTGCCCGGAGTGTTGGTCATGAACACCTTCCGCACCCTCTGGAACGCCCTTTCCAGGCTGCCGGTGTCGACCGTGGGCGCACTGAGGAACCCGAGGATCGCCTTGTACGCGGTCAGCTCGTTCGCGGGCAGGTGCTGTTCCGCCCAGTCATCTCCGGGACCGGCAGCAGCGAAGGCAGGGGCAGGAGCGCCGGCGGGCCGGACACTCTCTGACGGGGGCGGCGGCGGGCCTTCACCGGGACCGAAATCCAGCACCTGCTGGATCTGCTCGACGATGTTCAGGCGCGCCTGATGGGAGAGTGCGGCCATGGACTCGACGATGCCTTTGACCTGGATTTCGAAATCGCGGAGACCCAGTGCGTAAGCTTCGGACAAGCCCACCAATCCGAGGATGAAGTCAACCCACGGCGGCGAGATTGCGGGCAGCGCGTCGACGATGCAGCCCCGGACCAGCAGCCGGCTGTCCGCGAGGTTTGCAGTCACCTCGATCAGTCCCGTCTCGGTAAAGAAGTTCTGGCCCTGGATCCAGCTGTCGGTAAAGAGGACCTCGCGGCAGCCGTCCAGCGCGAGCTGCGATCCGTTGAGAACGAGCGAGAGGCGGTCGACCTCGAAAAGGGCGAGCCCCTCCAGCTTCACGCCATTCATGACGAGCTGGGTGGCCGTGCCGAGGCCGGACAGGCTGACGCGGTCGCCGGTCAGGAGCTTCTCGTCGAAATTGCTGGGCCAAGTGTGCGTGCCGGGCAGCAACTCCAGGGCCACGGTCCCGGTGGAATGCAACGCGTTCAGCGCGTCTCCGACCGACCCGAAGTCGCCGCCGTTGCCGATCGTGAAGCGGTTGCCGCTGCCGGCCTGCCGGTTGAACAGCGCGTCGAGGGCCTCGTGGACGTTGTCGACGCTGGAGTCCTTGGTGGTCGTAAACCCAATGTCGTCCGCCTTGACGTCGGCCAGCAGGTTCAGGGCCTGGGCGACCGTGAGCGGGTTGTTCCCCCTGAAGACGGACGTGTCCCCCGGCTTGGTGTAGGACACGTGCTGCGCCGCGATCTCGCACAACCGGTCCAGCGCCTTCTTGACCGTGTCATGGTTGGCGTTGAAGAGCCCGCTGCCGCAGCTCGTCGCGTAGCCCATGTCGCCCGCGTCGAGATCGGTCAGGCGCGGGAAGGCCAGGCGGCGCTGCTCGGCGGCGGTACGCGGGCGGAGCCCCGTAGCCGTCAGCTCGGCCAGCGTCACGTAGCGGTGGACGATGCCCGTGGGCTGGGCGGCGTCGAGGAGCTTGGCTCCGGCCTGGTACGTGGCCCGGCGCACCGGGACCATCCAGGAGTCGCCCGCCAGGAAGACCTTGGCCGCCAGATCCAGCGTGAGCTCGAGATCCGAGAGAAGGACCGTGAGCTTGCCGCCGCTCACCTCGAGCGTAGCGCCGGGGGCCGTGACGTCCGGAGTCTCGTTCAAAACGTTCGACAGGCCCCAGACGTTCGCCGAGAGCACGGCCACGGCATAGCCGTCCCAGCGGCGGACCATTTTGTCCGAGGCCGGAGGCAGGGCCGGCATCAGGGTGGCGCGCTTGGGCGCCCAGCCGTTCTGGGCCGGCATGTGGAAGCCCAGGTGCTTCTCCGTCTCGGAGTCGAACAGCTCGAAGATCGCGGCGCCGGCCGTGAACCAGTCCGGCACGTCCGCGAAGGTGTACTGCTCGGCCCCGTTCTCGCGGGACCACTTGACCACGACCCGCTCCGGCGCGGAGGGGTTCGGGGTCGACCCGCCGCCGTAGTGGACATCATGGATCTCCACCCGGAGCAGGAAGTCGCCTCCGGCCGGATCGACCTCCAGCGTCTGCGGGTCGCAGGGATCGGCGCCCCCGCCGTCTCCGCCCTGCACATACGCGACAGTGAGGCCGGCGTTGCCCCGCGGCGGGTTGTGCGCCGGGTTCTCGGGATTGCTGGCCTGCCGGCACCACTTGACCTGCGCCATGGTCTGCGTGCGGGTGCAGGTGTCGGCTCCGTGCAGCGCCGGGTCGCGCAGGTCCTCGTCTTCCAGCGAGACGACGGGGCGCTCCCAGACGTCGACGTAGATGTTGGCCGGAGTGTCGACCGCCGGGCCGTTCGGGGAGCCGGGGAAATCCGCCTGCTGGGTGAACGAAAAGGGTTTTTCGGTCACACCGGGGGCGGCCGCCACCTGGGCCTCCACCCCGCCCGCGTACACGACGCCGGGCACGATCACGGCCCTGTTGCTGACTAGCTGGATGGTGGCGCCGCGTCCCTCGGGAGCGCCGCTCCCGATCACGTCGACCAGGGTGTCGTCCACGCGGGACTTGAGGATGTCGACCAGCTCGTTCCAGTCGCGGTCGGTGATCATGCGGCCCTGCTGCTGGTAGACGCCCGAGTAGCGCCGGTCGGCGCGGAAGCCGGCTCTCGAAATGTGTGTCTTCATGGCGGACCTCTGTCTCTCTTCCTAGGAGGACTGCGGCTTGGGGGGCGCGGCGAGGAGGCGCAGATCGGGGATCAGCACCGCCTGGAGCCCCAGCGGCAGAAAGTCTTCGAGCTTGGTACGCACCGCCTCGACGGCGAGCGCGTAGCGGCGGTCGTGATACGCCCCCATCTCCCCACCATCCTCGGCCCCGAAGCGGATCGACCGCGGGGTCGCGGGATGGAGCACGCCGCAGCCGGGCTTCCCGAAATCCGGCTCGAAGAAGATCGGCGCCTGCGGCGTGTTGAAGGCGGAGGAAAAGCCGGTCTCCCCGGCGTCCACACGCGAGTAGCGGACGCAGCCGGGAGTAAACTGCTTGGGCAGCAGGCCCACGATGATTTCTCCGTTCAGGATCGAGTCGCTCGCCTGGAGCTTTTTCGCCTCGAGCCTGCCGAGCACGGTCACGTACTCCAGGCGGACCAGGCCGTCCGCGGCCGTGAGCTGCCGGATCAGGGAGCTGGCGGCGTCCACCGCCGGATCGTGGACGTCCGGCCGGTTCGACACGACATGGTCCACGGCGGCGTCGCGGAGGACCAGGCGGGCGGCCTGCGCGTCCACTTTGTCCAGAAACGCCAGCCCCGCGAAGGACCAGGTGCCGGTGCCCGGCAGGGCGACGTCACCCTCGATCGGGACGGTGACGCCGAGCGACCGGATCTCGCGCCAGTTGGGCAGCGCCCGCTGCTCCAGCCAGTGGCCCGAAAGGAGCAGCCGCGTGACCTCGGCCCCGTCCGGCGCGACGGTGCGCTCGGCCTGGACGTCCTGGCCTTGGCGGAGCTGGTAGAGAACCGGCGTCTCCTCCACCCTCTTGATCCCCCGGCCGCCGCCGAGGTCGAGGAAAACCTGGCCCGATGCTTCGAGGGCGGCGACCGCCTGGTCGAGCTCCTGGACTCCCGCACCCCAGTCGGCCCAATCCACCGGCGCCACGCCGGGCAGGAAGAAACCGGACGGCGGCGGATGGTAGAGCAGCAGCCGGCGCGGGTGCGCGTGGCCCTTGCGCCAGTCGGGCGAGCGCAGGTCGGCGGTGCGCGCCGAGGGGTCCTCGTAGCTGCCCGGGAAGCAGGGGGCTCCGTGCGGGTTGGCTTGGCGCCAGGTGAGCGCCTGCCCGGAGAACCGGGTCAAACGGGCCTCGGGGTCCTTCGGATCGACGCGCAGGGAGCGGGCATGGAGGCCGATCGCCACGGTGCCGGAGGGACGGTCCACGGCGAAGGGATCCTCACCCGGTTTGCCGGTCGCGCGGCGCGGCAGGGGCCAGCCGGTCCGCGGGGTCACCGCGATCCGCTTCCACCCCTCCTGCGTTTCGACCTCGAAACGCCCGACCTCCTGGGCCACCTGTTCGACGCTGGCGGGCGTGCCCTTCACCTGGCGCCAGGCGATGGCGTTGGCCACCTCGGCCCGCTGGCCCGAGGGCTCAGGCGAAACCAGGCGGGCGCCCACGAGCTCGGCGAAGTACGGCAGCAGCCAGGGCTGGCAGGCGCGCCCCTGCCGCGGCTCGTCCGGGAAGGAGTCGGCCAGCCGCTGCTCCAGGGTCTCGCGGACCTGGCCCAGCAGGTGGCCGAGCCCGTCCACCAGGGCGGCGAGGTCGCCGTTGTCCCGGCTGCGGTAGACCTCGGGCAGCAGGGTATAGAGCTGACGGCCCGCGGGGGTTTCCGGTTGCACGCTCACAGCTCGAACTCCTTGTAGGTGACGGTCAGGAACGAGCCCGCGGCATCGAGGGAGGCCACGCCGTCGGCCGGCGCCTCGACACGGGCGAGCTTGGGATCGTTGTTGAGGATGCACAGCGAGTTGGCCACGCCGGACACGGCCTCGACCACGCGGTAGATCTCGGACAGGCGCAGGGCCTGGCCGAGCTTGCGGCCGCGCAGGCCGAAGATCGCCAGGAGCCGCGCCCGCACGGCCTCGACCACCCGCTCCGGGTCGTACTCGGCGGTGACGATCTGCAGCGTGACCCGCAGGTCGACCGGGACCGGCTGGTAGGGGTCGACCTGGACGGAGACACCGGGCAGGGCATGGGCGGTGAGGAAGGCGCGGACCGCGGTGCCGAGGGTACCGATCTCGCCGCCGCCGGCCGGGACGACCACGACCCGCACGCTGTCCTGCCGCGCCAGCCCGGTGGGCAGGGCGAAGGCCCGCGCCTGCCAGACGCTGCTCTGGCTCGCGGCGAGGCGGCCGTAGTCCTCCAGCGACACGGCGCGACCGAGCGTCGAGACGCTCGCGGGCGCGGTGGCACGCATGGACTCGACCCCCTCCATGTCGTTGCCGCCGGTGGCCGGAAGCGGCTGCCGCACGGCCTCGATCAGCGGGTGGGGACGCGCCGGCTTGACCAGCCTGCCCGCGGGCAGGTTGCCCGAGAGGCCGGTGCCCGAGCGGTAGGACAGGCGGACGTTGTTGACCCCGGTGGGCAGCCGCCGGCCGTTGCGGCCGTCGCCGAAGGCGAGCTCGACGCCGCCGTCCTCGGTCATGCGCACGGTGTAGTGCGGATCGGCCGGGCCGGAATCGGCGAGGGTCGGTACCTGCTGCCAGACGCGGTCGCCGACGCGGACTTCGATGGCGGCGCGCACGCCCGAGGGCTGGCCGGGATCGGCCACGAACGAGACCCCGGCTTCGTCGAAGCGGAAGGTCTGGTCCGAGCGCGAAGCGTCGCCGCTGCCCAGGGCCCGCTCCGGCTTGCTCTCGCCGTGCCCGGCGAGCACGGCGTTGGCGCGCAGGAGCAGGTTGTCCTGCCGGGCGCCCGCGGGCAGCGGCCGGTCCAGGGTGATCTCTTTGTCCGTCACGGCGACGATCCGAGCCCCGACCGCGCCGGCAGGCACGTCGTCCAGCTCCACCAGCACGGTCCGGCCCGGCCGCAGGGGCGCGGGGATCACGGCCGGAGCCGGGAACGAGGCGCCGGCGAGCGGTGTCGGGTTCGCGTCCCATCCCAGGATGCGGGCGGAGCGCTCGAACTTGGTGAACACCCGGGTCTCGGCCAGGAAGAAGGGGCCGCCGCCGCGGTCCTGCCAGCCGCTCGCGGCGCTGGCCCGCAGCACCGCCTCTCCCGCGTCCGCGTCGGCCTCGATCGAATCGAGCCGCGTCCAGGCCAGGGTCTTGCCGCTCGACACCACGGCCAGGTCGCCGGCCGCGGCCTTCTTCGGCAGCACGGTGGTGATGGCAGGGGGAAGCTTGCCGGACGTCTTCTCCAGGAAGCGGTCGGCCCGCCAGATGCCGCCGCCGGGCGGCGGCGCGAGCAGCGACTGCGGGTTGAAGAGGTCGACGTCGTGCTTCCACTCCAGGCGCAGCAGGGTGTACCCGGCGTTGGAGTCCGGCACACCGTCGATCACGCTCCCCGCCGGCCGGAAGTCGGCGCCGATCGCCTGGTAGGGAGGCAGGAGCTTCTTGCCGTCTTTCAGCCTCTTGTCCGCCAGCCAGACTCCGGCCAGGCGGGTCCAGTCGCCGGCCACCTTGACCACCAGGATGGTCGCCTGGAGGGTGCCGGAATTGTCGCGGGTGATCTCGCGGCTCACGACCTGGTTGACCGGCAGGACGAAGGGACGGCCCACGACCGTCTGGTCGACCCGCAGCTCGCCGAGGTCGTCGTCGAAGAGGACCTGCCGGCCGCGGACGTTCTGGACCTGGCGGTACCGCGGCTGCTTGCCGTCGCTGATCCAGACCACGTCGCCCGGCAGCAGCCCCACGGGCTCCTCGGTGAGCTGGAGCGCCTTGCCGAGCTGGACGCCCTTGGAGGCTGGCGCGAGCGGCGCCACGCGCTCCTTCGGCCCGGCGTGGACGATCGCGTACCCCTTGGGGATCTGGCTCGCGACCGCGGGCGCCACCTCGACGCTCGTCACGGCCTCGCCTTCGGACACGGACTGGATGACGTAGCCATGGAGGCTGCCGTTGCGCTCGTCCTCCAGGACGAGCGGCTCTCCAGCCTTGAGCCCCTTGACGCGCCCCTCCAGGTCGATCCGGCTCCCGAGGGCCGGCGCCGGGTTGCGATCATGGTCCCGGGGGCGCAGCTCGTTCAGGCTGGCGTCGACCTCCAGGTCCTCCAGGGACTCGAAGAACACGGGCGCGCCGCCTTCCGGAGGCGAGTGCTTGACCTGGAAGCCGCGCACCACCGTGCCCTGACGGCCGGCTTTGGCGTCCAGGGCCAGCAGCGTCGAGGCCGAGGCCGGCGGGGCCGGGCGCACGTCGAGCATCGACACCAGTCGGCGGACGCTCTCCCACTGCGTGGCCGTGCCGAGGTAGCCCTCGTTGGCGTAGGCGTCCAGGTGCTCGGTGAGGACGTGGACGCCGCGGGCAAACGAGCGCACCAGCTCCCAGGCCAGGTCGCCGCGGCCGGCTTCATACTGATCGGCCAGGCGCTGGCTCTCCTCGGTCTCCAACTCGCGCCGGTCCGGCGGATGGACCCAGAGCGGGCCGGTGCCGGCAGGCCCCTTCCAGCGCAGCCGCGATTGGACCTCCGTGAGGAGGGCCTCGACCGCGGCCTTCTCGGCCGGGTCCTGGGGCGGGTTCTTCCACAGCGCCTTCCACCAGTCCAGGCTCGCACCCAGGTCGGGCGCGTCCGGATCCGGGGCGGGATCCAGGAAGCGAGACAGGAGCGCGAGGCGGAGCTCCTCCAGGTAGCTGGCGGCGTTGCCGTCGACGTATCGGAAGCGCGGGAGCCCCGCGCGGTTCCAGCGGGTGAGATCGCTCATCCCCTCCTCCCTCCACACAAGTTGAGCCGGAAGTAGCCGCGCTCCGGCCGGGCGGGATCGTTGTCGCAGACCGCGACCTCGAGACCGCGCAAGGTGATTCGCCCTTCGGCCGCGCGGTCGGGGTGGGCCGCGCCCACCCGCTTGAAGCGGTCCAGGGTGACGTCCACGACGCCTTCGACGTCCATCAGCGCCTCGAAGAGATCGCTGGCGTGGAGGTCTTCGCCGAAGCGCAGGCGGCCGGGCGCGAAGAAGCCGCCAGGGCCGCGCCCCAGGGCCTGCTCCACGGCGCGCCGGACCTCGGAGCGGAAGTAGCGCTCGTCCACGATCACCGAGAGGCCGAGGATGATCCCCACTGGCGTCGCGTCCTCCAGCAGCACCTCCTGGCCGGCCATGCGGTAGGCGTCGAGGTAGAGCCGCAGCACCTGGCGCAGGCTCGGGTTGCCGTCCCACTCCGGCCTCGGCAGCCGGTGCTCGTCGTGGAACTCCTCGATGGCCAGTTGCAGCTCCGCCGGGTACTCCGGCGCGTCGTCGAGCCGGTGCTCGTCCCAGGCGACCACGGCCACGTGGACCGTGGTCCAGGAGCCGCTCCAGTCGGTCCAGGCGTGGGCGCGGTGGACGAGCGGGTGGTCCTCCAGGCGGTTCGCGTAGTCCTCGGTGGTCACCATCCGGCGCTGCCGGCGGATCAGGCGCGGGCCGGCGCGGCGCGCCGCCTCCATGACCTCGGGGTGGCGGAGCCAGTAGAGCTCCAGGGCCTGCTCGCGCCGCAGGCGCTCGGCGTCAGGATCGGGCGGATCGGTGGGCGGGCCCGGGTCGGGCGCGTCGAAGGCGGTGTCCACGGCGTCGAAGCCGATCATCTGGAGCAGGCGGCGCACCGACTCGGGTCGGCGGGCGGTCTCCAGGGTGGCCTCGGAGGCGACGCGGTCCATCATGTCCGAGAGCTGGTCGAGCACGGCCGAGAGGGCCTCGATCAGCGTGACCTCGACGTCGGCCGGGGTCCAGCGCGAGCGCTCGGGGAAGCGGGCGGCCAGCTCCTCCAGCAGGAAGACGCGGAAGCCGTCGTAGTCGCGGACCCGCCAGTCGAAGTCGTCGCCCAGCGGGGCCAGGGAGCGCGGCAGCTCGACGCGGCGGCCGCCGCAGTCGGGGCACTCGCCCTGGAAGTGGAGCTCCTGAACGGGGGTTTCCACGGCCGTCTCCTCAAGCGCTCACGGAGAAGCGATGCTCCTCGGAATGGCCGAGGGTCGCGAGGGTGTAGGCGATCACCACGAACACCTTCTCGTCCTCGCCGGTGACGTCGATCGTCAGGCTCCGGGGATCGACCTCCCCCTTGAGAGCGTCGGCGAGGGAGGCGATCAGACGCTTGCGCGTGATCGTCCACAGCGGCGAGGTGTTGGGCTCGAAGATGAGGGTGCGGATGCCGGCGCCGAACTCCGGCCGGAAGACCCGCTCCCCGGGATTGGTGAACAGCACCTGCTCGATCTGCTCGCGCACGTGGCGGCTGCGGTCGGCCAGGGCCGGGCCGTCGCCGCCCACGCGGAACGGGAACGCCAGGTAGGGTGGATCGGCGAGGCGTCTCATGCGGTCATCACCTTCTGCGAGAGGCTGGACATCTCGCCCTGCGGGATCGGCGGCCCGGTCGGGGCCCCCGGCGCCGAGGTCGGATGCATGTGGGTCATGAACAGGGTGAGGAAGCTCTGGCCCTTGATGATCGGCTCGCCGGCGTCGCCGCCGAGCACGACCTGCGTGCCCTTGACCACGACCTTCTGGCCCTCGACGTTGATCCCGGCCGAGGCCATGGTGACCTTGTTGCCGTTCTTGTCCTCGATGACCGTGCCGCTCGAGTCCATGGTCAGGGTGTTGCCGTTGGAGTCCTCGACGAGCAGCTTGCCGGCGTCGGGGTCCATGGTCACCTTGGAGCCGCCGGAGTCGGTCAGGGTCAGGATGCCCTTCTCGTCGATGGCGACCTCGGTGCCCTTGGGGTGGAGGATCTGGATCTTCTCCTTGTCCTTCTCGTCGTCGAAGCGCAGCAGGTGGCCGCCGGGCGTCTTGAGCAGCCGCGTAGTGGTGCCGTCCCCCTCCGTGGCCTCGGCCGGCGGATCGCCCTGCTTCTGCCAGAAGGTGCCGGTCCAGATCGGGCGGGAGATCTCCCCCTCCTCGAACTCGACCCAGACCTGGGTGTCGACCTCGGGAACGAGGAACAGACCGAAGCCGGCGATGCCGCCGAAGGGGATGCAGGGGAGCGCCCAGCCGGTCTCCGTCTCCCCCAGGGCCGAGGGAATCTTGAGCTTGAGCCGGGCGCGCTTCTCCGGGTCCTGGTTGTCCACCACGAAGCCCCGGAACTTGCCGTAGAGCTTCCGCTGGACCTCCTTCGCGACCTTTTCGAGCAATCCCTGATCCTGGGGCACTGTCATTCCTCCTCAGAAACCGATCGAGAACGACACGGAGAGGGAGAGCCCGCCGAGCGGGCCGGCCGCTCCGGCCGGAACGTTGTCGCCGTAGGCGTTGCGCAGCAGGCGGAAGCTCTGCCGGTAGCCGTCGGAGTCGAACTTGTGAGAGACCGTGTCGACGTAGTAGAGGCCGTTCAGGCGGTCGCCGACGCCGTCCACGGGGACGAGCTCGCCGACGTGCAGCACGTGGCCGTAGAGGGTGCCGTCGAGCTCGCCGTCGGCAGTGACGCGCATGGACAGCTCGTTCGCCTTGGCCTGGGCGCGGGCCGTGAGCTCGGCCTCGTCGGTGGTGCCCTGGCGCCGCAGGCGCCAGACGAAGTCCGGGAGGCCGGGGCCGCCGCCGGACGCGGGCTCGGGACCGAGCAGCGGGATGTTGGGCTCGATGATCTGCTCCTTCGTCCCGGTCTTCTCCTCCTCGGCCACGTCGAAGGCGACCTTCTCGGGCTGGTGGGCGTCGGACCTGACGTCGATCCTCAGGCAGTTCGTGTCCTGGCCGGCGTAGACCAGGATCGTGGGCTGCGGCTGACCCGACAGGCGCATGGGGCCGAAGTAGACCAGCCCGCCGCCGCCGCCGATACCGCCGAGGCGGGCGCCGAAGATCAGCTCGTAGCCGTTGGCCTCGGCGCGCTCGCGCAGGAAGGCAATGTCCGTGGCGTCCTGGAAGAGATGGAGCCCGGAAAGCCCCTGGCCGCTGTCGGGGTGCGGGGTCAGCCGGTTGCGCGCCACGATCTGCTGGAAGATGAGGCCGTCCGAGGTCGGGACCTCGGCCTCGCCCCAGTTCTGGCGGAAGTGCTCGCGGTCCATGGCCAGCGAATCGTCCTGGCATTCCAAGGTGACCGTGGCCGCGCCGGCCTCCTCGGGATAGCTCGCGTGGACCTCGCGGATGTAGCCGCGGAAGACCTCCTCGGTGCGGCTGCCGAACGCGGCCTCGACCACGATCGGCTCCCACTCGGCGAGCAGCCCCGAGTCCTGGACCGACCAGCGGCCCTGCTCGTCGCGGCGGCTTTCAAAAGTGATCGTGGCCGTCCAGGCGTCCTGGCGGCTGCACTCCACATCCACCCCGGTGAGGAACGGATAGAGGTCGGAGATCTCGAGGAGGGCCACGCCCATCTTGATCACGCAGCCGGCCGGATCGCGCTGGGCGCCCCCGAGGAGGTCGAGCATGGCTCAGCGCCTCCCCGCCGGGATGAGGATCACCTGGCCCTCGGTGCCGGGGGCCAGCATGTCGCCGGAGAAGAGCACCTCGGGGTTGGCGTCCACGATCCGCCACCAGAGGCGGTCGTCGTTGTAGTAATGGCGGGCCAGGAGGTCCAGCCGGTCGCCGGCACGGATTACGTGCTCGACGGCGCCGGGGTAGGTGACCACCTCGCGCTGCCGGATGCCGGGGAAGACCTCGCCCCCGCCCGGCGCCGGCACGAACTGCCGCGCCCCTTCGTACCGCGATCCCTTGAAGAACATCTAGAAGAGCCCTCCCAGGAGCGTGCCCACCGTGCGGCCCGTGTTGATCGCCGAGCTCACCACCTGGCGCACCTTCTCCACCGTGTAGAAGGGGTTGTTCCCCTCGATGACCTGCATCCCCAGGGTGACGTTGGCCCGATAGGGGACCAGGGAGGGGAGATGGGCCTTCTCGTCGACCTGCACGCTGGTCAGGAAGACCGGCAGCAGGTGGGTCCCCCAGATGAACAGGATGACCGAGGCCGACTCGTGGCGCTGGAAGGCCCGCTGGCCTCCGAGCCCGAGGCTGGACAGCATCTGGAACCCGCCGGGACCCTGGGACTTGGGCTCCAGCATGGTGCGCAGGGTGTCGAGCTCCGGTTCGATCCCCAGCGTGGCGGCGATCGGGTCGCCCTCGGCCAGACGGTCGGTGCAGTCGAAGAGGACCTGGATACTGAAGGTCTCGGGCTGCACCGAGACCCCGAGAGAGGCGCGCGGCGTCTCCGTGGGCAGCGCGAAGTCGTAGCCCCCGCGCGTCGCCGGCGAGCTGCCGGTGCGGACCGAGATCGTCCGCGTGCGCGACAGGCTCTCCGGGCTGAAGTCGAAGATCAGCGCGAGCGGCGGCAGCGAGAGCGCATACTCCACCAGGGCGGCTTTGGTCACGTTTAGCATCACAATAGGGTTACGGAATCAGGGGCGGTTACCCGCCACCGGGTTGGACGATGTCTGCACACTCTCCGAGATGGCCCGGGCGATGCGGCCCGCGATGGCGGCGTCGCTCGCGCCCATGCCGCCGGCACTGATCTCGATCGGTGGCAGGGAGAGGGAACGGATGGAGACGTCGCTGGCCACGGGGAAGGCAGCCAGCTCCTCCGCCACGCGCCGGGCGATGCGCTCGGCGCGGTGCTCGAAGCCTGGAGGCAGGGTCAGCTTCAGTTGGTCAATGGTCCACACAGCCCGTCCTCCCGCAGGTAGCCGGCGAGCGGGCCGAGGTCGGCCCGCGCCATCTCCCGCCCGTCCTTGCCCAGCTCCCTCCACACCGCCAGGGCCACATGCTCCAGACCGATGGGTGTGCCGGCTCCGGCCGCCAGGTAGGCGGCGTGGAGCGCGGCGTTGCGGATGCCGCCGCCCGCCAGGTTGACCGTCCCGCCCAGGAAGACGGGGTCCACCTCGGGCATGCGCGGAGCCCGCGGCGGCAGCAGGCGCGCCCAGAGCCGGCGGCGCGCCTCGGCGTCCGGCCGCGGGAAGTCGATGACCACCTGGAACCGCCGCACGAACGCGGGGTCCAGGTTCTTGCGCAGGTTGGTGGTCAGGACGCACGGCCCCTGGTGGGACTCCACCCGGGCCAGCAGGTGGCTGACCTCCAGGTTGGCATAGCGGTCCCGCGCCTCCTTGATGTCGCCGCGCTTGCCGAACAGGCTGTCGGCCTCGTCGAACTGCAGGATCATGGGGCGGCCGTGAGCGGCGTCGAACAGGCGGTTCAGGTTCTTCTCGGTCTCGCCCACGTACTTGCTGACCAGGCGCCCGAGGTCGACCCGATAGAGGGACCAGCCCATCTCGGCCGCGAGCACCGCGGCGGCGAAGGTCTTCCCGGTCCCGGACGGCCCCGCGAACAGGGCCAGGGGGCCGCCGCAGTCGCCGCCTCCCCACTCGCCGACCACCGTCTCCCGGTGTCGCACCCAGAGCAGCATCTCGCGCAGCATGGCGATCCGGTCCGGCGGCAGGACGAGGTCGTCCCAGGCAGGGCGGACGCGCACCCGGGTCGCACCCGGCGGGGCCTCGTCGGCCTCGCGGCGGCCCAGCGCCTTCGCGGCCACCCCCGGACCGGGCCGGATCGGCTGCCAGGGATCCTCGCCGTCCACCCGCACCAGGTTGCGCAGGCGCAGCGCAGCATCGGCCGAGAGCGACGCGTAGAGGTGGTTGGCCTCCAGCGCGTCCATGGCCAGCAGCTCGTGGACCAGGGCCGCCGTGGGGTACGGCTGCGGCGATCCGGGCTGCAGGCCCTGGAAGAGCCATCCCAGGCGCGGCTCGGCCTCGGGAGCCAGGGCGCACGCCAGCACGTCGTACTCGTGCGGCGCGAGGCCGGTACCGGCCACCGCGGCCCAGGCTTCGGGCCGCGAAGCCTCGACTTCGACCTGGAGCTGCTCCAGCCGGACCAGCGTCTCGCCGGAGGCCTCCACGCCGCGGCGGCTCTGCATCAGGCAGTGCCCGAGCAATGCAATGCGCTCCCACTCGGCGCGCAGGAGGTCCGGCCGGGGCTCCTCGAAGAGAGCCTCGGCCGGAGCCAGCTCGAAGGCGAGTGCGGCTCCCCTCAAGGCGCCACCTCGTAGAGGTTGATCAGCACGGGGTTGCTCCGCACCTGGATCGGGGTGCCGTCGGGGAAGCGTTGCGCGCTGCGCACGGCATAGAGGACGAGCTGTCCGGGCCGGTCGTTGAACGGCAGAGGGGCTTCGACCGTGTCGGCCGAGCCGGCGCCCGCGGGGTCCAGAAGCGGCCCGGACGCCTGGGCGTCCACATGATCCTGGAGCGCGGTCCAGCCGGCGTCCGCCTCCCACGACTCCCAGCGCAGCGTGACCGGGCCGCCCTCCTCGCCGGCGATCCAGACCTGGGGCGTGAACGCTTCCAGCTCCGGGCTTCCAACCTCGAAGGAGAGGCTCTCCGCGCAGGCGCCGCCCTGCACCAGGCAGATGCGCGGCGCCCAGTCGGGGTGGACGGTCCGCACGGTGCGGGGTACGACCACGGGGACGAGCACCTTGCCGCCGAAAGCCTCGTGCTCGAGGCCGCGGTGCACGTCGACGCCGATGGAGCCGACCAGGGGTCCGCCCAGCTTGAGCTCGCTCGGCGGGATCGGCGCCAGGGCCATCTCGTAGGCGACGGACGGCCGGTAGGTCACGTCCCCCTGCGTGGACCAGATGTGGTTGATCTGGTCGAGCGGGAGCGGGTTGAAGAAGACCTGCAGGCGGATCGGGATGCCGTCGAGGCTGTGCGGCGGCAGGACCGGCGTCTCGTGGAACGCGCGCAGCACGCTGCCGAGCAGGCGCAGGTCGTTCTCCCCGGACCCCACCTGGCCCTCGGTCACGCCGAACGCGGTGACCAGGCAGTGCAGGCGGACGAGCCAGGTCTCGCCCGGATCGAACACGCCGAACCCGCTGGGCTCGACCTGGTAGAAGAACAGGTTGATCCGGTGCTCGGTCTCGAAGTCCTTGGAGGCGTCGGCCGGGCTGCCGATCAGCACGCGGATCGAGTTGGAATTGGCCTCCAGCTCCGTACCGAGGAAATCGGCCACGGACCGGCAGATGCGCGACAGGGACGATGCGGGCAGCGGCATTGGAGTGGAGCCCCGAGGTCGTTAAAGGCTTTTCAGGTAACGGCGGCTCGCGAGAGCGCCGGGCTTGGACGTCGGGGCCGAGGAAGGAGCCGGGCGCGCAGGCGGAGCCGGCGCCGTGACGATCACCTCGATCCGGCCGATCTGGACGCGGGGCGCCGCCGGTTGCTGGCGGGCGGGCGCCGGACGCCGCGAGACGGGCACCGCGATGGGGGACGGCACCACCGGCGATATCGGCGGCATGGATGCCATGGCCTCCCGGCCGGCCGCCGCCACGACCGCGGAGCGGACGGAGGCCGGGGCGGCGGCCTCCTCCGCGCTCTGCGCCGGGGCGGGGCCGGCCGGTTGGTCCATGGGTTCCTGAGAGGACCGTGGCGACTCGGCCCTGACCCCCGGCCTCACCGGCCTTTGGCCGGCCTCTCGCACGCCCGGACCCCCGGGAGAGGGGAGGGTGCTACGCCCGGCCTTTTCCCCATTCGTCTCCGCTTCGCCCTGTCCCCCACGCCGATTCGAAGGCAGAGAGATGGGTGGGGAAGAGGTCGGCGAAGTCACGCCCCCCTCTCCCGGGGGTCCGGGCGTGCGAGGGGCCGGCCGCAGGCCGGTGGGGTCGGGGGTGAGGGCCCGGGCTGGCGCAGGAGCCGCCGCCACGGGCGAAGAATAATGGGGGGGAGGGGGGGTCGGTCCCGGTTTCTGACTCCCTGCCAGTGCTCCGGTTACGTTCTCGAGCTCTCCGTACGAACCAGAAGACCGTTCTGAGATCAGTGAACCCGACTCTACGTTTTCCGAAAGCTCAGACCCGCGTTCGAAAGATGATCCGTTTTTAACAGCCGCCGAACGACCCAAAGGCGATGGCACACTTGCGTGAGCATCAAGATCGACGTACGACCGTGTTTCGGTTCCCTCTAGACGACTCCGTTCTCCCAGTACTCCGCGAGCTTCGTTTCCACTGTGAACGATTCCGTAAACGCCGGTAGTTCCCTGCTCCGGATTCCGTTCTCCTGACAGGCGAAGGACGTCACTTACTACTTCTTTTGCCGTCCTCGAAACGGCTGCCGCCGGCTTGTGCGTCGACGAAGGGCCTTCCCCCTGACGCGAAACGGGCTCCGGCACATTGCTCCGGTTCAGTGTGACCTGTCCGGTGGCGCTCGCGACGTCTCCCGTCCGCTCCTCCACTCCCAAAACCATGATACTGCTTTCTGTGACCGAAGGCACCTCCGGCTCCGGGCTCTTCTCGTCGGACGCAGGCGCCGTCATCTCCGGCGTCTCCGGCGCCGCCGGCACCCTTGGTGCGAAGCGGGGACGGCTGTCCGCGACCACCTCCGAGAAGATTCCCATCCGAAGCTCCTTCAGCTCGCCATCCCCCGGCCCTGGTCCACGAGCGAGAGATACAGGCGCCGCCGATCGCGCGGCAGGGCCAGGATCTCCGACTCGCTCCAGTGGTAGGCCGAGGCGAGGGCATGGATCTCGTGAAAGAGGCCGCCGTCGACGGCCCCGAGACAGACGTACGGATCGAGGTGCACCTCGCTCGGCCGGCCGCAATCGGGGCAGGCGACCTGGGCGCGGATGACGACCTCGGGCGCGACCTCCTCCAGGGCCTGCTCGACCCGGGCGAGGTCCTCGTCCGACAGATCTCCAGGGAGAGGCTCGGCAGCGCATCGCCTGGCGAGAGCGCGGCGGGCCTCCTCGGGATCGTCGATGACGGCGATCACCTCCTGGTCGGCCCCGTTCGGCACGCGGAAGCGCACCGGCCCGAGGCTCGTTTCGACCGCGGCGAAGGGATAGCCCTCCTCCGCGGGCTTGAAGGGCAGCTCGCCATGGCGGACCGGGAAGTCGAACCCCGTGCCGCACCTGGCACACGAAGCCGCGAACCAGGTCTCCTCCATCCCCAGCCTGGCGGCGAGCTGCCGCATCAGGTACTGGCGATCCGCCACCGGAAGAGCGCGGACCGCCTCGGGATGCGCGGCGTCCCCTCCCAGCGAGGCGAGGGCGGCGGACAGCACCGCCGTCACCCGCTGGGGGACGCTCCCCCGACCGCGCCCGGCTTCGGCGAGCGCGAGCTCGACGTCGCCGGACAGCGGCCGGAAGGAGAAGTCGCGGCGAAGCTCACCACCTCGCCAGAGGCCACCGGGAAGCATGGTTACGCCTCCGTGGGCTCCTGCACGCTGGTGTCACGCTGCCACCCCTCGTGCTGGAGAGTGATGCTCTGGATGCCGACCGTGTTCATGCTGCCGGCGTCGAGGTCGGGGAGCGCCTGGAAGTCGGAGACCCAGGCCCGGAACAGCTTGTAGGAGATGGCCACCTGACCCTGCAGGTTGAGGACGTTGACGACGATGTCCTTGCGGTAGTTCTTGAGGGACATCCCCGCGTCGCCTTCGATGTTGTTGACCAGGCTGGCCCAGGCCTCGAAGATCGGGTCGTGGGTCAGGCCCTGCTCCAGGGTGACCGGGTCGTAGCTGGTGCCGCCGGGCATGACGCGCTCGTGCGACGGATCGTTGGAAGCCCGCCACTTCACGGGCTCGGTCTTCTTCTTGAGAGCCCCCATCTTGCGGAGGCCGGCCACCACCTTGCCGTCGATGATGACCTGGAACTTGAACGTCCGGTACGGATCGTGCCGGTGGGCGTTCACGGTAAAGAGTGGAGCTGCCATTTTCTGAACCCTCCTGGGGGATTACTGGCCGACCTTCTGCTGAATGCGGACGATCACGAACTCCGCCGGCTTGAGCGGCGCGAATCCGACGATGACGATGACCTGGCCGCGGTCGATGTCGCCCTGGGTCATGGTGTCCCCCAGGCCGCAGCGCACGAAGTAGGCGTCCGAGGCCTTCTGGCCCTGGAACGCGCCCGAGCGGAACAGGCCGTTCATGAACGAGTCGATGTTGACCCGCAGCGACGACCAGAGCCGGTGGTCGTTGGGCTCGAACACCGCCCACTGGATGCCGTTGAACACGCTCTGCTCGATGAAGATCGCCGTGCGGCGGACCGGCACGTAGCGCCACTCCGGATCCGCGTTGGTCGACAGCGTGCGCGTGCCCCAGATCACCGGGCCGAAGCTCGGCAGGGTGCGGAAGCAGTTGACGCCCATCGGATTGAGCTGCTCCTGCTCGCCGTCCTCGACCTGGAACTCCAGGCCCGCGACGCCCAGCAGCGCGGTCTCGACACCGGCCGGCGCCTTCCACACGCCGCGGCGGCCGTCGATGCGCGACCACATGCCCGCGGCGTAGCCCGAGGGCGGCGCCAGCACCGTGACCGGCACGCCCGGGTTCTTCTCCGCGTTGAAGTAGGGGTTCACGACCTTGACCCAGGGGTAGTAGAGCGTGGTGTACGTCGAGGTCGGCAGGCCGAGAGAGTTGACATCGCTCTCGGTGCGCAGCTCGGTGCCCAAGGGCGGGTCCACGAGGACCATGCGGTTCCTCATCTTCTCGGCATGGCCGACGGCCGCCTGGACGATGGCCTTGCTGGTCCCGCCCCAGGTCTGGCCGGGCAGGGAGATCATGCTGATGGCACGGATCTTCTCGAAGGCCGCGAACGCCGGGTTGTACTCGTTCGAGGTGGGCGCGGAGCCGTTGTTCCCTCCCGTGAGCTCGACCTCGTCGTCGGCGTCGGACAGCACGGCGTCGAGAGATTGCCCACCGGTCAGCTCGACCGCGTCCTCTCCGTTCGCGCCGAGCTTCAGGGTGGTCGCCGCCTCGCCGTTGGCGACCACGACCGACGCCGTGTCTGAACGCACGCCGGAGGTCAGGACCAGGGTGTTGCCCACCGCCGCCGCCTCGAAGTTCTTCACCGCCAGATCTATGGTCACGCTGCCCCGGACCCGGTTCTGGATCACGGTGGCGACGTCGGCCAGCGTGGGGCTGACCGGCAGCTTCTGCGGCAGGGCGCCCGCTTCGAACAGGACCGAGCGGGACGTGCCGTCTACCGTCACCCCCAGGGTCTTGCCCACGAGGGTGCTGAAATCGACGCCGGTCAGGTCGCCGCTGGTGCTGGTCCCCGTCTGATACTGGCTGACGTCCTGGACCTCTGCCGTGATCAGGTTGGACTGGCCGTTGATCCGTCCTTCGACGTAGTTGGGATCGCCCTCCGCCGCCGAAACGCCGGAGAAGCTCTCGAGCGTCTTGAAGTCGTTGCCGACACCGCGGCCGACCACGACGTTGAAACCGCCGCCGCCGGGCTTGGGCGTGAACCGCACCCGCAGGCCGTCGGCCCAGGTCCCCGGGTTCACGGCGCGGAAGCGGATGAGCTGGGTGTCATCGTCCGGGTGCTCGAGGAAGCCCTCGGACTCGACGGGCGTCCCGGACGCCAGGCGGACGATGTAGGCCGCGGTGCCACCGTTCTGGAAGAACGCCGAGACGCTGTGACCCATGGGGTCGCCCAGGGCGTCCTTGCCGGTGTTGCGGATCCCTCCAAAGAGGTTTTCATAGTCGTCCCACTTGAAGATGAGGGTCGGCTGGCCGATGTCGCCCTTGGTGGTGTATCCGACGAAGGCGGCGGTGGACGTTCCCACGCCTTCGATCGGCTTCGATCCGCTCGAGATTTCCTCGATGTACACCCCGGGCCGAAGGTAAGTAGGCATACGTACTCTCTCCTTGCGCTCTCCGCCCTCGCCCGGCGGTCTGTGCGCTGTAATGTTCCGTGCCCGGTAGGGGCACACACCCGACTTCGATCAGGAGTTACGCAGGACCGTGGCAAAACCCGCCACGCCTTTTTTCTCCTCGCATCTCCCCCGGCATCCGACATTCATACGTTGCCCTGGTCCGGAGCGTCGCGGAGGGGCAGAGCAGCTTGCGGAGCGGTCGTCTCGTTCGCTGGACGCGTCAGCGGAATTTTTAGCCGTCCAGAATTTCTCTGGATCGCTCAAAGTTCCGCTGGACGGCTCAGCGGAGCTTTCGACGCTTCAGCAGAAAAATGGACGGCTCAAAAAAATTTTCGGCGCGTCAGAATTCCGCGCAACGCGTAAAAGTTACACCGGACGCGTCAGAAAACCGTTGGACGGCTCAGCGGAAGATTTAGCGGTCCAGAGTTTCTCCGGACGGCTCAAAAAAATTTTTGACGGCTCAACGGCGCGCGGGACGGGTAGAAAAGCGGGGACGGGCAGTGTGACAGGGCACTAGGCAGCCGCCCAGGCCTCCCGCCCGATCCCGTAGACCAGGCACTCCTTGCCCATGACCTGGGTGCGGCCTTCCAGGCGCTCGCCGAGACGCTCGGCCACGCTGATGGATCTCTGGTTGCCCGGCAGGATGAGGCTGATGACGTGGTCCTTGCCCAGGACCGTGAAGGCGTGGGCCAGGGCGGCACGGGCGCCCTCGGTGGCATAGCCGCGGCCCCAGTAGCGGCGCGCAAGGGTCCAGCCGAGCTCGAAGGCCGGCCAGCCTTCCGGGTCGTTGAAGCCGAGCCGTCCGGCGAAGACGCCCGTGGCCTTCTCCTCGACGGCCCACATCCCGTAGCCGCGGAGCTGCCAATGCCCCAGGATGAAGGCCATGTGCCGCCAGGACTCGGCCCGCGTGAGCGGCAATCCGGCGAGATAGAGCATGACCTCGGGATCGGAGCACATCTCCGAATAGGCGTCGTAGTCGTCCAGGCGGAAGGGCCGGAGGAGGAGACGCTCGGTCTCCAGGGTGGGGAAGCTCACCACGGCAGGCTCCCCAGGTCGACCCTTTCCGAAGGCCAGGACCGATCTCCGAACGGCAGGATCATGACCCGGGTTGGCGCCGGCACCTTGCCGCCGGGCTGGTCGATCAGAACGCCCTGCTCCACCACCTGCCAGCCCTGGGATTCATAGAACGGGACCAGCCGCGGCAGGCAGAAGAGGAGACCGAACGAGACCCCCAGCTCCTTCTGGAGGAACTCGGTGGCGCGGTCGATGACCTGCCTCGCGAATCCGCGGCCCCGCGCCTCGGGCACCGTGATCACCGAGCCCAGACCTCCGACCATCGTGGGCCTTCCCCCGAGCACGGTCTCGTGCCGCAGCACCGACGCGTTGGACCGCGGCGCGCCGTCTTCATACAGGACGAAGTGCCAGTCCTTGGACCGCCACTGGAGCCCGTACGGACTCACGCCGAAGAGGTCCTCCCCCCAGCCGAACAGCGCCTGGCGCTCGGACTCGGTGAGTAGCTGGAGAAGTTGGATATCGGGCATCAGGAGGTCACAGTGTAGCTCAAGGACAGCAAATGATACCAGGACCAAAGCACAAAAGGGGACCTCAAGGACCTCCGACCACCCAACCCGCCAGCACCATCAGCCCGATCAAACCGGTCAGCAGCAGCGGCACCAGCCAGAGGAGATATCTCCTCCCAACCCGTCTGGCCTGGGGCTCTCCGCGGTGGATCTGCGCCAGGGCCTGGATCTGGGCGCGGTAAAGGAGACCGCTCTGCCAGTGCGGCGAGGGGTCCTCCAGGTTCAGGAAGGTCCCCGCCGCGCTGTCGAAGGCCACCCAGCCGTTCTGGCGGCAGAGCCGGACGATCACAGGCAGAGGATTGCCGAACCCGCGCACGTGCAGACCGATGGAGTCCACCACCCCCCGGGAAGGGAGCTGGACGTCGATCGAGTAGGCGCGGCCTTCATAGACGCCCTGCACCGGCTCGGTCCAGTCGATCCCGGGCAGGGCACGGCCCACCGCCCGCCGGACCTCCTCGGCCATCCCCAGCGGCTGGAGTTGCAGACGGCCCTCCGGAGGAGCCGCGGCGGACCCGGGTGCGAGAATCAGGACGTCCCAGCTCACCCGCCGAGCCGGAAGTGCGGGTTCTCGATGATCCCGAACGCATTGCCGAACGGATCGAGCACCGCGGCCACCCGGATGCCGCCGCCGACGTCCTGCAACGGATGATGCTCGCGGGCGCCCAGGGAGAGCAGCCGCTCGAGCGCGCGGGCGGCGTCCTCCACGCCCCAGTAGGCCATGGGACCGCCGGCGCCCGGCTTCGCGGCGCTGGTGTCCGGGTTGAGCCCGAGCTCGTACCCACCGACGTTGAAGCCGACGTAGAACGGCTCGTCGAAATAGGGCGGGAAGCCCAGGATGCGGATGTACCACTCCTTGGCAACCTGGAGGTCGTCCGCGGGGTAGATGACGGTTCGGAGTCCGAGGAAGAGTTTGTCGTCCATGGTGCGCGGAAGCTTACCGCGGAAGCGAAAGCCCTTGGGGGCGGAAGTCACTCAGAGGCAGCAGCGAGGGATTTGCCTCTGCCGAGTGTTCAATGGATCAAGGAGGCAGTACAAGACATGACTTCCCCTTCTCCGTCTCTGGAAATCCACCGCGAGGCCGCGCCCCTGGACAGGGTCGGTTTCGCCGGCTTCGTGCTGGACCGGGAGACCGGCAGGCTGCTCGGCCCGGAGGGCGAGATCCGCCTCCGGCCGCAGACCTTCCGGCTGCTGGAGGTCCTGGTGGAGAGCGCACCGCGCATCCTGTCCCAGGACGAGCTGCTGGACCGGGCCTGGGGCGTCGAGCACCTCTCCCCTGCCTCGGTCAAGCAGGCCATCAGCGAGATTCGCCAGGCCCTGGGGGACGACCCGGCCCGGCCATCGATCATTGAGACGGTCCACCGCCGGGGCTACCGCTTCATAGCGACCATCGCACCCGTCGAGCCCGAGTTGCCTGCTTCGGTCAAACTTGCCGCGGTGCCGCCTCAGATCCCCGACGCGCCCGCGCGCCGCCGGCCGGCCACCCTGTTATCCGTTTCGGCCCTGGTCCTGCTCACGCTGGGACTCGCCCGCCTCCTGCCCTCTGAGCCGGAGCCCATACTCAAGACCCCGGCGGCCATCCCCGCCCGCCCGGCGCTCGCCATCCTCGGCTTCAAGAACCTCTCGGCGGACTCCCGGGACGCCTGGGTCTCCGCTGCGCTTTCCGAGCTCCTCGCCTTCGAGCTGACCGCGGGCGGCGGCGTGCGGCTGATCCCCCCTGACAAGGTGGCCTGGATGAGCCGGGAGCTCGGGCTCCCCAACGCCGGGAGCCTCGGTGCGGTCGGGCGCAACCTCGGAGCCGACCTGCTGCTCACCGGCTCGTACCTGGAGGAGGACGGGGGCCGGCTGAAGCTCCAGGTGCTGGTGCAGAGCGCGAGCACGGGCGAGACCGTGGCCTGGGCGCGGGAGTCGGGCTCCCGCGATGCGTTGCATGGCCTGGCTGGAGCCTCCGCGCGCGGGCTCCAGGCCACGCTCGGGGGGAAGCTTTTGCGGGAGGCCGCGGCGCTCGCCTCCAGCTCCGAGTCGCTCCGGCTCTATGCCGAGGCCCAGGGCCGCCTGCGGGTCTGGGACGCCATGGGCGCCATTACCCTGCTGGAGCAGGCCGCGGACATCGATCCGAAAAGCCCCTTCGTCCAGGACGCCCTTGCCGCGGCCGCTCTCAGGCTGGGGTTCGAGGTCCGGGCACGGGAGGCCGCGCAACGCGCCGCAGCCCTGTCCGCCGGCCTTCCCCGGGAGATCCGCCTGGGCATGGAGGCGCGCTCCTGGGAGGTCCAGAGCCGCTGGGAGGAGGCGGCGAAGATCTACGGCGTGCTCCGGCGCTCGTTCCCGGACGACCTCGAATACGGCCTGCGGCTGGCGGCGGCGCAGAGGCTGGCCGGCCGGACCACGGTCGCGCTCGCCACCGTGGCGGGCCTGCGCCGGCTCCCCCCTCCGGCCGGGGACGACCCGAGGCTCGACCTGGCGGAGGCGGACGTCACCTGGCAGCTCGGCCATTTCGAGCGCGCCCTCGACGCCGCGGCCCGCGGGATCGCCGGGGCCGAGCCGCGGGGCATGGCCCTGGTCGTCGCAGCCGGCCGCGCCAGCCGGGGCTGGTCCCTGTGGCGGCTGGGCAACCCCGAGGGCGCCCTCGCGGAGCTCGACGCGGCGCGGGTCCTCTACCTGCGGACCGGCGACCGCGGAGCCGCCGCCGCCACCCTCCTCGGCCGGGCCACGGTGCTGCAGGGCACCGGCCGCACCGCCGAAGCATGGAAGGCCTACGAAGAGGGCATCTCGACCCTGCGCGAGATCGGCGACCGCCGCCGCGAGGCCCGCGCCCTCAACAACTTCGCCGCGGTCCTCAACGACGAGGGAGACTTGGACGGCACTGTCCGCCTCCTGGAGAGGTCGCTGGAGATCAAGCGCGAGACCGGCGATCTCCAGGGCGCTTCGACGACCCTGGTCGGTCTCGGGAACGCGCACCGCGTCCGAGGCGACCTGAAGAACGCGCGGAGGAGGCTGGAGGAGGCGCTGGAGCTCAGCCGCGGTCTGAACGACGACCATGGCACGGCGTTCGTCCTGCGCGGCCTGGCCCGGCTGCTCGAGAAGGAGGAGCTCTTCACTGAGGCGCGCCGGGCCCTGGAGGAGGCCATCCTCCTCACCTCGCGGATCGGGCACGCCGACGGCACGGCCCAGGCCCGCGTGGCGCTGGCCGAGCTGGAGCAGAAGACCGGCCGCCTCGACCGGGCGCAGGCGCAGCTCGAGCAGGTCCTGGAAGAGTTCCGGCGCCTGGGCCAGCCAGGGGACGAGGCCTACGCCACGCTGCGGCTCGGCGAGGTCCACCAGGAGCAGGGCCGCCTCGGCGCGGCGCGGACTGTCTACAGCCGAGCGCTCGCCCTGGCCCGGAGCCTGAGGAATGACTTCTACGCGGCCCATGCCCACCTGGGGCTTGCCGAGGCCGGAGCGCTTGGAGCCCGGCCGGAGACTGCCCGCGCGGAGTACCGCCAGGCTCTGGCGCTGTGGGAGAAGCAGGGGAATTGGGAGGAGGCAGAAAAGGCGCGGAAGGCCCTGGCCGAAATCAGGCTGAAGCCGTAATGCAGGCCGTAACCTTGGCTGCCCACAATAGGTCCATCTCCGGTTGGTTACAAAAGGCAGGATGACAGCGGCCGGCCCCGAAAGCGGGGTCGGCCGCCGGGAACGAGGGGCTAACCTGGCTGCGGGTTGTCGGGGCTTCTCCACCCCTGGACCGCCACCAGCACCACCCCCAGGGTGATTGCCACGTCCGCCAGGTTGAAGATCCCGGTGCGGAAGCTGCCGAAGCCGACGCTGACGAAGTCCACCACCGCGCCGCCATAGGCCACGCGATCGATGAGGTTGCCCATGGCGCCCCCGGCCAGGAGCGCCAGCCCGAGCGAGCTGAGCAGGGAAGCCTGGCCCGCGCGGGCCATGGTCACGAGCAGGATCACCACGATCACGCCCGTCCCGCCCACGAACAGCAGCGAGCGCAACTGGCGCGGCAGCGAGGCCCCGAGGCTGAGGAAGGCGCCGGTGTTCTCCGCGTACTGGAAGCGCACCGCGCCGCCGAACAGGGAGACCGTCCCCCGCTCGGCGAGCGAACCCCGCGCCACGGCCTTGGCGGCCTGATCGCAGCCGACGCACCAGAGCATCACGAGAAGAAGGAGGGCCAGCCTCCAGCGGGTCATCATACGGACTCCAGGGTCGGGACGAGAGTGTACGTCAGAATTCGGTTTTTTATGCCTTCAGTCGCCGGGCCAGCACCTCGACCTTCTCGCTGTCGGGCACCGGCGGCACGGGCATCTCGCGGTGCGCCACGGAGACGAGGCGGCGCTCCCTGTCCACGGGGGACAGGACCTTGTCCTGGAGCACGTCCCAGGTCTGGCTGACCACGATCGCCTCCAGGTTCTCGATGCGCTCGACCTGGTCCTGGTCCCGCTGGCGCAGCTCGGCGACCAGCTTCTCGAGGTTGTGCGTCGAGTTGCCGAGCTGGTTCTGCTTCTCGCGGAACTTGAGCCACTCCTTGAACGTGCCCGCCATGATCCCGAAGATCGGAATCAGGACCCAGATGAGGCCGAATTCCATGGCCGTACCCTCCTGGAGGATTGTTTACGAAGGACTACACCGCCGGTTTCACCCCCACCTCGCTCCACAGCTTCGCGGGATCGTAGACCGTCCCGTCCTTGACCGTCAGCACGACCCGCCGGATGTTGCGGATGTCGGCCGTGGGATCGCCGTCGACCAGGATCACGTCGGCCAGCTTGCCGGGCGCGATCGTGCCCAGCTCCTTGTCCTTCTTCATGACCCGGGCGGGGACGATCGTCGCGCTCCGGAGCGCGTCCACGGCCGGGATGCCGGCCTCGACGTAGAGCTCCAGCTCGCGGTGCAGGGAGAACCCGGCCAGGCTGTCGGTGCCGGCCACGATGGGGACGCCCTTCTCGTGGAGGGCGCGGACCACGCTCTCCATGGCCTTGAACGCCTGCTTGTAGCGCGCCTCCTTGCCCTCGGGCGCCGCGCTCCCGGACGTCAAGGCGCGCTGCGCCTGGGTCGGGAGCCGGTCGGCCACGGACGCGTAGGCGCCGGACATCTCGCCGGAGCTCCGGGTGAACAGCCCCTCGAACGTCACCAGGGTCGGGTCGTAGACCGTGCCTTTCTCCTTGAGCAGGTTCAGGAAGGACTGCACCGGCTCGGAGCGGAGGTCGAGGTCGGGCCCCCTCTCTCCCACCGTGTGGAAGCGCGCGGGGGTGCGGGTGTCGATACCCTCATAGAAGTTCAGGAAGAGGAAGTTCGTGTGGTGGACCTCGTCGAAGCCGGCGCGCACCGCCTGCTCGGCGGTCATTCCATAGGGGATATGGCCGCTCACGCGCATCCCCTTGGCGTGGGAGCGCTCGATGATCGCCGGCACCAGCTTGGGATCGAGAGAGCTGTAGAGCTTGATCTGCTCGTAGCCGAGCTTCGCGTAGTTGTCCACGGCCGCCAGGGCCTCTTCCGGAGTGGACACCAGCACTTTGCTGGGGCCGGCGTAGGGGCCGGGGCCGTCGATGAAGCCGGCCATGATCACCCGCGTACCGACCAGCTCGCCGGCATCGATGCGCCGCCGCAGGTCGAGCAGGAAGTCCGTGTCGTTGGCCAGGTCGCGGACCGTGGTGACGCCGGAGGCCATGTGGAACAGCCCGTCCAGGGCGGTGAGGTGGGTGTGCATGTCCCAGAGGCCGGGCATCAGAGTCTTGCCGGCGGCGTCGATCACCTCGGCGTCCTGCGGCACCTGGACCTCGCCGTCCTTGCCCACGGCCTGGATGCGGTTGCCCGAGATCACGACGGTCGTGCCCGGGGTGACCTTGCCGCTCTCCGGGTCGAACAGGCGGGCGTTGCGGAAGACGAGGGCGCCCTTGGGGCGGCGGATCAGGCGGGCGGCCTGCTCCTTCTCCAGCTTCTCCTCCTGCGCGGCCTGGATCTCCCGGAGCTTCGGCAGGGCGTCGTCCCAGCCCTCCTGGAAGACCTTGGCCCAGCCGTCGTCGGTGGCGAAGTAGGACCGGTTCTCGTCGAGCCAGAGGAAGAGCGGGGCGAAGCCGAGGCCGGCGATCTCGTAGAGGTCGACCTTGCGCTTCTTCCCGCCCGCTTCAGCCTCGGACGAGGCGACCTTCCGGATCCTGGCCTGCCCGGACGGCAGCACCTGCAGAGTCTGGCCGGGCGCGGCGAGGAGCGCCTGGGCCAGCAGCTCCACGTCCTGCGGCGCGGGGTTCATCGCCAGGTAGAAAGCGGGGCCGGGCGCGGCCACCCCCTCCTGCTTCTCGGACGGGTTGCGCCAAGAAGCCTTGCCTTCCCGCAGCTCGAAACGCTCGTCCGCGGGGTTCTTCCAGTAGTCCACGCCGCTGATCTCCATCAGGACGGGGACTCCCTTGTCGCCGACCACCACGCGCTGCTCGATCTTGGGTCCGCGACCGCGGTCCTGGAACTCGTAGGTGTAGCGCCGCTCCCGTTCGCCGACCGAGGTCGTCACCGCCGAGCCGCTCCTGTTGCCCCCGTAGTCGAGGGTGTACCGGATCGCGGACGGCTCGGGATCGGCGGCGTGGACAGAGGAGAGCGCGAGCAACGACAGGACAAAGGAGAAAACGAGCTTCCGATTCATGAGTCCTCCGGGGAAAAAGAGCACACCCCCGCCAGACGGGGGCTCCTCAGTGTACGGCAAGCCCGGAGAGTTTACCGTCCGATGCGGGACCGAAGGAAGCGTTCCAGAGACAGCTCTCCCCGCTTGGTGACCGGGACGGTGACGGTCCCGAGCACGGGGACGGCGAACTGGAAGTCCGCCTGCAGCTCGTAGGTGGGGTCGTCGTTGTCGTCCAGGGTCTCCAGGACCCGCAGGATGTCGTCGTACTGGATGGTCACGGGCAGGTTGATCCGGCTCTGAGCGTTGGCGGCGATCTCGGTCCGCCGGTCCTGGCGGCCGTCGAGCAGGGGCCTTTCGTTGAGGCGTATCCGGTAGTTGAAGCCGTCGAGCACGAGGGCGATGCCGTTGCGGTTCTCGACCTCGAACTCGAAGAGGACGTCCGCGCCCGAGATGCCGGTGCGAGTCAGCTCGGCGCCGACCACGTCCACGTCCGGCTCGCGGAACATGCTTCCGAGGCCAGCGCCGGCACAGCCGGCCAGCACGAGCAGGGCAAACAGGATCAGGGGGGTATGCAAGCATCGGTTTTTCATGACGGTCTCCTTCGCCCTCGCCCCGGAGGGCTTGCAAGGCGCGTGCACAGGAGCGAAAAGGCGCGTATAATCTCCCACAGCCATGACGAACGCCAGCCCAAGATCCGAGGCCGTTGCAGAGATGAACGTCAAGGATGCAGTGAAGATCGCCTACGACTACGTGAAGGACTTCTACCAGGACCACACCCTGTCCCTGGAAGAGGTCGAGCTTTCCGAAGACGGCCGGTTCTGGTACGTGACCCTGGGTGTGACGAACCCACTGGAGCAGTGGAGCAGCGGCCGGAAGGACTACAAGGTCGTCACGGTCGACATCCAGACTGGCCAGGTGAAGTCCATGAAGCTCCGCGAGGCATGACCGGCCTGTTCCCCGGTCTCCTCCGCTCCGGGCGGAAAAACATCCTCCTGGACACAAACATCCTTCTTCTCTATCTGGTCGGCCGTTTCAATCCTGCCCAGATCACCCGCTTCAAGCGCACCGCAAAGTTCGTTGAAGAGGACTACCGTCTTCTGGACAACGTGCTGAAGCGATTCGAAGCCATCGTGACGACACCAGGCATCCTGGCAGAGGTCAACAGCCTTTCCGGTCAGCTTCCGGAGCCGATCCGGTCGAGCTACTTTCTGACCTTCGCGCGGGAGCTCCCCGCCTTCAGGGAAGAGTTCGTAGAGAGCAGGCAACTAGCCGCGTTGCACGAGTTCGTGAAGTTCGGCCTGACGGACTCCGGCATTATTCAGGCGGTGCGGGACCGCTATCTGTTCCTCACGGACGATTTCCGCCTCTCCCAATACCTCGCAAAGTCCGACTTTGCCGTAATCAACTTCAACCACATCCGGACGCTGGGCTGGAGCTGACGGCTCGCCTCACCACTCCACGCAGAACTTCAGCCGCACATCGCGCATGCGGTCGCGGTAGAAGAGGCACCCCTCGCGTCGGCCGTGAAGGTAGAGGTCGCGGAGGATCTCGACGTCCTTCCGGCAGTACTCCTCCACCAGGTCGAGCCTCCCCTGCCGGACCCACTGGAGGGACTGGAGCCCGTCGGCCGACTTGCCGAGGCCGAGCGTCTCCTGCGCGAGATGCCCCATCCCGACGCGGAACCCGATGCGGCGGGCGACGTCCTCCAGGAGGTCGAGCGTGGGCAGAAGGCGGTTGTAGTTCTCCCCGGTGTAGCCGGAGAGGACCTGGTAGTCGAACCGCCGGGAGTTGTAGCCGATCACCAGGGTGGCGCGCCGCAGGGCCTCGACCAGCCCCCGCACCTCGTCCTCGCGGTAGACCTCGAACCTCCCCTCCTCCAGGTGGCAGAGGACGCCCAGGGCCAGTCCCATCCGGTGGATGTTCGCCCACCCGCCGACCTCCGAAGCCCCGCGCAACGTCTCCAGGTCGAACAGGATCGTGTGGGGATCGCCCGGCCGGGCAAGGACGAAGAGGCCGCCCTGTACCCCGAAAGATGTAGGGGAGGGGCTTGCCCCCTCCCGGGAGGGTGGAGAATCTGGATCGCGTTCGAGGCTGGGGCCTTCCCCCTCCCGGGAGGGGGCAAGCCCCTCCCCTACACTTACCTCTTCCCTAGGCAATTCCTCCGGCGGCTTGCCGATCTGGGCCCGCAGATCCAACGGCTGGGGCGCGCCCCACGGAATCACCGGCGCCTCCTCTCCCAACAGCAGGCGGATGGTCCGCGCCGCGCCTGCCTTGTCCAGCGGCCGGTTGCCGTTGCCGCACTTGGGCGAGTGGGTGCAGGACGGGCAGCCCGTCTCGCACGGGCACCCTTCCACGAGCGTGCGCACCCGGCTCAGGAGGTCCGGCAGCTCCTCGAAAACCCGGGCCGCGATCCCCACGCCGCCGGGATGACCGTCGTAGATGAAAACCGCGCCGCTGCCCACCTGGGGCTGGAACGAGTACGAGATGCCGCCGATGTCCATCCGGTCGCACAGCGCGAGCAGCGGGAAGAGCGAGATCGAGGCGTGCTCGGAGGCGTGGAGCGAGCCCATGAAGTGCTCGCCGGCCCGGCGCAGAGTCTCCTCGATCTCCCGCGGCGCCGCCCACCAGAGTCCGACCGTCTCGAAGTGCACGGGCGGCAGGTCCAGCGGAGTCTGGTCGATCGTCTCCTGGCCGTGGATGCGCTTGCGCTCGAAGCCGACCACCCGCTCCGTGACCTTGAGCCGGCCGAGCCAGGCACGCAGCGGACCGTCCGTCCGCTCGCGCAGGACCTCCAGGATCTCGGTTTCCTTCTCGGTGAGCGGCGAGGTGAACCACTCCACGTCCACGGCCCGGGCGCGCACCCGGCGCTCCTCCCGCTCCAGCGCCTCCACCTCGTACTGGCGGCCGGCGTGGAGGTAGACCGCCCCGGGATGACACTCGTGGAGGACGCGCACGCCGTCCACCGTGCCGATCATCCTCCCCTCGCGCCCCTCGTCCAGGATCGCAAAGGTCTCCCCCGTCCCGCGCAGGTTCACGTGACGCTGAGGGCGGCGGCGCAGGGAGTAGAGGTCGCCCGTGTCCACCGCCTCGAACAGGTGCCCCTGGCGCAGGAGGAGGTCGAGCCGCTGCTCGTGGCGGTCCATGTAGGGATGGTCGTCCTGCCGGCAGAGCGGCATCTCGGACGCGGCGCAGACGAGATGAGCACGGGATACCGGATCGTTCTCCGGGTCCACGATCAGGCGCTCGCAGGGCCGGTCCAGCAGCTCCTGCGGATGGTCGAGGAAGTACTGGTCGAGAGCGTCGGGGAGCGCCACCATGGCCGTGATCGACTCGCGGCCGGAGCGCCCCACCCGGCCGGAGCGCTGCCAGGTGGCCATCATGCTGCCGGGATAGCCCACGAGGATGCAGGCATCGAGGCCGCCCACGTCGATCCCCATCTCCAGGGCCGAGGTGGAGATCACCCCGTCGAGACGGCCTTCGAACAGGGAGCGCTCGATCCGCCGCCGCTCCTCGGGGAGGAACCCGGCGCGGTAGCTCGCCACCCGGGCGGCGAGGTCCGGGTCCTCCCGGCGCAGCCATGAGTAGAGCAGCTCCGTAATCCGCCGCGCCTTGGTGAAGACGATCGTCTTGAGCCCCGCCTTCACCAGACGCACGAAGAGCTGGAGGGCCAGCGTGTACGGGCTCGCCTCGGGCCGGAACAGGAGGAGGTGCCGCCCCTCCCGCGGCGCGCCGGACTCGGTGATCCAGTGGAACTTCCGGCCGGTGAGCGTCTCCGCGAACTCGCCCGCGTTGGCCGCCGTGGCCGAAGAGGCGATGATCACCGGGTCCCCTCCCACCGAACGGCAGAGGCGCAGGAAGCGCTGGAGCACATGGTGGAAGTGGCTGCCGAAGATGCCGCGGTAGGTGTGCAGCTCGTCGAGCACGATCCAGCGCAGGTCGGCCAGGAACGGCCCCCACCCGGTCCAGTGGCCGAGCACGGCGAGGTGAAGCATGTCGGGGTTCGAGACCACGACCCGGGGGAACTGTTTCCGGATGGCCGTGCGCTTCGCGGCCGGGGTGTCGCCGTCGTAGATCTCGCACCCGGCCACGTCGGGAGAGAGCCCGGTCTCCTCCGCGAGCTTGCAGAGCTTCCCCCGCTGGTCTTGCCCGAGCGCCTTCAGGGGGAATAGAAAGAGCCCGTGCCCCGGCCCGCCGCGCAGCACCTCCTCCAGGGCGGGCACCTGGAAGATCAGCGACTTGCCCGAAGCCGTCGGGGTCGTGACGAGGACGTCCTCCCCACGCCGCACGGCCGCGATCCCTTCGGCCTGGTGCTTCCAGAGCCGGGGCACGCCCCCGCGCCCGAGCGCCTCCACGAGCGGACCCGGCAGAGGAGGGTCCAGCTCCGCGAAGACGGAAGGGCTCGCCGGCAGATGGGTCGAATAGACGAGCTGCGGCCCGAGCTTGGCGTCCTGGCGAAGCTGCTCGATCAGGTCGGCGAGGCAGAGGTCGGCGGCGAGGGGGTTACGAAGCATTACCGCCCCATGGTAACAGCAATGGATCCCGTTCCCCCTCTCCCCATCCCTCTCCCCGTGCCGGGGGAGAGGGGGTCAGATCTCCTCCAGCAGCCTCCTCCGCTTGGCCTCGAACTCCTCCGGGGAGATCAGCCCGTCGTCGAGGAGGCTCTTGAGCTGGCGCATGCGCTCGGCGCCGGAGGGGAGGGCGGCAGCGGGCGCCGCCGCCGGGGCGAAGCGGTGCGAGCGGTAGGCCTCGCTTGCGGCCACTATGGCGCTCTTGAGCTCCAGCGGCCGGGCGATGTTGCTGAAACGGGTGGCGCCGTGCTCGCTCGCGGTGTCGATCTCCACATCGCCATAGCCGAGGAGCCTGCCCCACAGCGTCTGCCAGTGCTCGACGTTGTTGACCTTGTCGAGCGGGGCGTCCATGGACCGCTTGTTGAACACGCCGGTCTGCTGGATCATCCGGCGGTTCGTCAGCACGTGCTCGTTCGAACGGAGGACCACGAGCTTGACCAGGATTGTGACCGCGAGCACCGCCGCGAGCACGCCTGCCACGAGCAGGATCGCGGGCTCCGGGGCGTACTGCCAACCGATCACCGCCCCCGCCACCACCAGGACGAGCGCGGCCACCCAGGGGATCAGCGAGATCCGGGTGACGTGCGCCCGGTACAGGATCTCCTCACCGGGTTGGAGCTGTGTCTCGACGCCCATGCCCACCTCCTTTGCAGGCCTATTCTATGGCTGCAACGGGGAGGCCTGGCCCCCGAGGTACTTGCAGGCCGCGATCACCCCCTGCTGGATGAGCTTGCACTTCATCTCGTTCGAGAGGCTGAAGTCGGTCGTCTTGACCCCCAGGTTGTCGATCACGATCGTCCGCTTCTGGTCGTCCGGGTTCATCTTGAAGGCATTGGTCTGGACGTTCAGGATCGCCTCGAACAGGTTCCGCGTGTACTCCTGGAAGCTGTCGATCTTGTAGTCCGGGTTCGTGGGCGCCTCCAGGTTGTTGAGGTAGAGCCCGATCGTCTGCGGGTTGATCCCGTTCTGATCGAACAGCTCGATCGGATAGTTGTCGAGCACGCCGCCGTCCACGAAGACATCCTGCTGCGCTCCAGTCTCGCCGAAGAGGTCGTCGTCGATGTAGAACGCCTCGAAAAAGAGGGGGATCGACATCGAGGCGCGGACCGCGTGGGCGATCGGCAGATCGGGCGACTTGTCGAACGCGAAGACCTGGGACCGGCGCCGGGAGAGGTCGGTCGAGAGGACATGCAGGTCGCGGTACTTCGAGGGGTCCTTGTGGAGGTCGGCGAAGGTCGCATCCGGATTGCCGGTCTTCTCCTTCACCCGGCACTGCATCCACTCGAGGAAGTAATCTCCCTTGAACCAGCCGAACTTCCTGAACAGCCGCTCCGGTCCGCCGAGCGTGCTGCCGTCCTCGAACTGCTTGAAGTCGAGGTCCAGCATCAGCGCCTGCAGCTCCTCGGGCGTGTAGCCGAGGGCGACCAGGGCGGCCGCGATCGAACCCGCCGAGGTGCCGGCCACGTTCCCGATCTTCGGCAGGATCCCCCGCGACTCCAGCACCTGGAGGGCGCCCGGGTAGGCGATGCCCTTGACTCCGCCCCCTTCGAGCACCAGGTTCTCATAGCTGCGCTCGGGCTGAGGCCCTGGCGTGGTATCGCCGGCATTGCAAAGCGGCAGCGGGCAGGAGGCCGGCTGCGGCGGAGCACAGACGAACTTCGGATTGGCGTGGCAACCAGCCAGCAGTACCGAGGTAGAAGCGGATAGGAGAACGGCGAAAACAGCCTTCCGGGGCATTCGCACCTCCAAGATTCTCTCTACAAGTGTGGTGAGCCCGACGATCGTAGCACCTCCCGCTGGCTTGCAGCTTGCACAAGATCCCTTTCGTCTTGAGTCCTTCCACGCGCCGCCTCCTCATCGTCTCGAACCGTCTTCCCATCGTCCTGGAGAGGAAGAAGGACCAGTGGAGCCTCAAGCCCGGGTCCGGCGGGCTGGTCAGCGCGCTGGCGCCGGTGCTCTCGCACCGCGGCGGCGTCTGGATCGGCTGGCCGGGGCTCCCCCTGGACAAGGGAGGGGACTGGGAGAAGGTGCTGTCCGCGGACGACGAGAAGCGCGGTTACGAGCTGGTGCCCGTGCTGCTCTCCGCAGAGGAGGTGAAGGGGTACTACGAAGGGTTCTCCAACGCCATCGTCTGGCCCCTCTTCCACGACCTCCAGAGCCGCTGCGACTTCGAGCCGTCCTTCTGGTACGCCTACCTGGAGGTCAACCGGAAGTTCGCCGACTGCGTGGTCGAGCACAGTGACGAGGACGACTTCATCTGGGTGCAGGACTACCAGCTCATCCACGTGGCCCACTTCGTCCGGGAGCAGGAAGAGCGCCGGGTCGGCTTCTTCCTCCACATCCCCTTCCCGCCGGTGGACATCTTCCTCAAGCTGCCATGGCGCGCCCAGGTCCTGAACGCCCTGCTGGCCTACGACCTCCTCGGGTTCCAGACCCCGCGCGACAGCCGCAACTTCCTGACCTGCATCGCGAACCTGCTGCCGGAGGCCAGGATCGAGGAGGATGCCGCGATAGCGAGCGTGCGGCTGGGCTCGCGGACCATCCGGGTCGGCGCCTTCCCCATCGGCATCGACTACGCGCAGTATGAAGAAGGAGCCCGCTCCGAGGAGGTCGAGGCGCGCGTCCGCGACCGGCGGAACAAGATCGGCCCCTTCGATCTGATCGTGGGCGTCGACCGGCTGGACTACACCAAGGGGCTGGTCCAGCGGCTGGAAGCCTTCCGCAACGCCCTGCGGCGTTTCCCCGAGCTGCACGAGAAAGTGATCCTGTTCCAGGTCGTGGTCCCCAGCCGCGAGGCCGTTCCGGAGTACCAGGCCCTGAAGGCGGAGGTGGACCAGCTCGTGGGCGAGATCAACGGCGAGTTCTCCACCGCCGGCTGGCTGCCGGTCCACTACCGGTACAGGAGTGTGACGCGGCGCGCCCTCCTCTCCCTCTACCGCATGGCCCGGATCGGCCTCGTGACCCCCATCAGGGATGGGATGAACCTGGTCGCCAAGGAACTCTGCGCCTGCCAGATCGACGGCTGCGGCGTGCTCGTGCTCTCTGAGTTCGCCGGCGCGGTGGCACAGCTCCAGGAGGGGGCCCTGGTGGTCAACCCGCACGACATCGAGGGCGTGGCCGACGCCCTCCACAAGGCCATGCACATGGACGAGGAGGAACGCCGGCAGCGGATGCGGCGCATGCAGGAGATCATCCGCGAGCAGGACATCTTCTGGTGGGTGGACTACTACCTCAGCGCCGCCCTGGGCGAGGTATCTGAGGGCATCCTCCCTCCCAAGGAGTACTTCCCGCCGATGAACCTGGAAGAGAGCTGGATTTGATCCCGTCCCCCCTCTCCCCAACCCTCTCCCCCGTGCCGGGGGAGAGGGGGCAAAAGAGCCCTCGGTGAGTCACTCCGCTCGTCCATCCGCCCTGGAGAACCGCGACGGCGTCGAGCGCCGCCTGGCCGGCCGGCGCCCGGCCGTGTTCCTGGATTATGACGGCACCCTCTCCCCCATCGCGGAACGTCCCGAGCTGGCGACCCTGCCCGGCGGGACCCGGGAGGCGGTGCGGCGGCTCGCCCGGCGGCATCCTGTAGCCATCCTCTCCGGCCGCGGCCGCGAGGACGTGACCTCCCTGGTGGGCCTGGATGATCTTGCCTACGCCGGCAGCCACGGCTACGACATCGCCGGGCCGGGGTTCCGGCACGAGGTCGGCGCGGGAATCCCCGAGCGGATCGAGAGAGCCACGAAGGAGCTGAGGACGAGGCTCGCGGAGATCGAAGGAGTCCTGGTGGAGCCCAAGCGCTTCGCCGTGTCCATCCACTTCCGCCTGGCCCGGGAGGAGGACCTGGCGCGGATCGAAAGGATGGTGGACGAAGTCGCGGCCGATCATCCCGGGCTGCGCAAGGCGCATGGCAAGAAGCTCTTCGAGCTGCGCCCGGACCTCGACTGGGACAAGGGACGGGCCCTCCTCTGGATGATGGAAGCCCTGGGCCTCGATCCCGTCGAAGCGATCCCGCTCTACATCGGCGACGACGTCACCGACGAGGACGCCTTCCGGGTGATCGCGACGAGAGGCATCGGCATCCTGGTCGCGGAAGAGCCCCGTCCCACCGCGGCCACCTACTCCCTGCGCGACCCCGACGAGGTGCGTCGCTTTCTGGAGTGGCTGGCCGATCTCCGGTGATACGCTCCGCCTCCGTTATGACTGATATCACCATCACCTTCCCTGACGAGATCGCGGAGAAGGTCTTCTTTCTTCCGAACCGTGACGAGTTCGTCGTCCGGGCCGTGGCCGAGGCCCTGCGCAGGATCTCGGAGACGGCCGAAGCCGCTCCTCCGCCGGAGCCTTCCATCCCGGTCCCGGTCGAGTCCGGGATCCTCGGCTCGCTTGCCCGGATGCGGGCGGGCGAGATCAACCTTCTGGGTCCGTTCGAGGTACCGGAGCTCGCGCCACGGTACATCCGAGTCTACCTGCCCCGCGACTACACGCCCGAGCGGCCGTCGCTGGCCCTCTACATGTTCGACGGCCAGAACGTCTTCGACGACGCCCCTTCGTTCTCGGGCGGCTGGCATCTGCACGCGGCTGTCGAAAGGCTGGCCCGGGCCGGACGGCCGGTGCCAGTGGCGATCGGGATCGACCATGGCGGTCCGGCTCGCAACCGGGAGCTGTCCCCTTTCGAGCTCGGGGACGACTCCGGCCAGGCTCACCTGCTCCTCGACTGGGTCACGGGATCGCTGATGCCGGCCCTCAGCGCCGAGCTCAACCTGCAGACGGCTCCGCTGGGCGCGGTGGTCGGAGGCTCCTCGATGGGTGGCCTCTGCGCGCTCTGGTCCCACTTCCACTATCCACAGGCCTTCGGCGGAGCGCTGGTGATGTCTCCTTCCTTCTGGGTTGCGAACCAGGCGATCTTCGGGGATATCGCAGACCAGCCGACCCCCGAGCTGTCGAGGGTCTACCTGGATGCCGGAGCTCGGGAGGACAGGGGGAGGCTCATCGCCGTCGTCGCCGCCATGGCCGCTGTCCTGGCCGGCCGGGGCTACGACGACGACCGCCTGATGTGGCGCCCCGACGCCAAGGGCGGCCACAACGAGTCGAGCTGGCGCCGGCGGCTGCCCAAGGCGCTGCGGTTCCTGTATCGCTAGCCAGAGGGAAAAGAAAAAGAGGGGGGCTCTCAAGGAGCCCCGGAGGGAAGCGATTAACTCTGATCCTTGACTCCGTGTGATTCCTCTGTGTCCCTTTCCCGAAGAACCCATTACGGGAAGGGGCGCCTCTCTAGAAGGCAAGGGTTGTGCCAGATTCTCTGTCCTACCCATAAATCTAGTGAGATCAACGACTTAGCGATTCTCCCAAGCGGATTGACCGACCAGAGGGTCAGTTTCAGATCCAGATGGACGGGTCAGTTCACGACCCATGGGTCAGAGGCTGACCAGCCTCAGCCGCTGATGACTCCGATCGCGGAAGGCGAACCTGCGACTGAGCCGCGCTATTCTGCGACTCAGGAGCCGGAGTTTGCGACGAATCGGTCGGGATGAGCCGCAACTTCGACTCAACGAGGGACGGGCTCGGCTTGTCCGGGAACCTGGCCGCTCTTCTTCGCGGCTCATTCGAGCCGCTTTGCGACTCTCTAACCATAACGAGCCGCAGATTATCGTTATCCAGCCGCAGAATGGCGCCTTCTAATCGCAAAGTATTCCTGATGAGTCGCAGCTTGGCGCCTCCGAGCCGCTTCTCATCCTTTTCTAGTCGCAACATGACCCGAAGCAGTTCCTTATCAAGGTCATTCAGGCGCAACTTGCCTAGATTCAGCCGCAGAATCGACTCGGCGAGCCGTAGGATAGCCCTTCTCAGCCGCAGCTCCCCTTCATCCAGTCGCTACTTAGCCACATTGAGCCGCGACTTGACCTTTTCGAGACGCAGAGCGGCCACAATGAGCCGCGACGGAAGCTTCTTCAGTCGCAGAACAGCCACACCCAATCGCAATCCAACCTTCTCCAGCCGCAGGATAGCCACGCTCAGCCGCAACGGAAGGTTATCCCGGACCGGAGACTGGCTTCGGCTCCTCCGGGTGGCGTGATACCCTCCTTCCCCAACGTTCCAGTGCTGCGGCTTCCGGGGGAGGAGCCGCAAAGTGCCGCAGGATCGCGGCGATCTTGGGAGTCGTCCTGAGGGGGGATGTCCATGGGCTCGAAGCTTTCCGTCTCGCAGGTCGTGGCCAACCTGGAGGCGCGGCTGGCTTTCCATCGGCAGCAGGAGGCGTTCCATTCGCAGCAGGAGGGACACCACAGGGAGCAGCGGGCCCTGCACGCCGCCGAGATGGAGAAGGTCCAGACCCGTCTGGAACCGTTCAGGGCGGCGGCCGAGTCCGTGGAGGAGCTGGCCGAGGAGCCCGTACCGGGGCTGAAACCGAAGCAGCAGGCGCCCGACTTCGGCCCCGGCCGGCCGAATCCGACACGGGTGATCCGGGCGGTGGTGGGGAGCTACGACGCGGGCGAGAGCTTCGGAGCCAACAGCGTGGCCGCGGAGGTCAACCGGCGCCACCCGGACAAGCTGGATGCGCCCGTGGATGGCCGCGCCGTCTCCGTGGTGCTCCGGCGGATGAGGGCCGAGCGCAAGATCCACCTCGTCCGACCCGGCAAGGCGCATTACGAAGCGCTCTACTCCAGGGGGTCGAGGCCGAAGGAGTGAGGGGACCTCACCCCCTGTCCCCCTCTCCCATCTCCCGCCCGCCCATCCCCGGGAGAGGGGGAACGTAGCTCAGGCCATCTTGCCTCCGTCAGGCACAGCTGCCCCAGAAACGTCCCCCCTCTCCCGGCGGGGGATTGGGCGGGAGATGGGAGAGGGGGACAGGGGGTGAGGTTCTACACCGGGTGATACGCCAGGCTCGCCCCCACCCAGGTCTTGTTCTTGTTGAAGTCGACCCCCATCATCTTTCCCTTGCTCATGCGGACGAGGTTGTTGATAAGCCGGGGGCGGCCTTCCTTCCAGGCGAACATCATCCGGACCTCGGCCTTGGCGGGGACGTCCGGGGTCTCCACCGCCGGGGCGTACTCGATCTTCCTCTGGAGGAGCCAGTCCTCGGGGTTCTCGATCGAGCGCAGGCGCTCGGGCGCCGGACCCAGCTCCACGCCGAGACCCGCGAAGGAGAAGAGCGGCTTCAGGACCCAGTTGTCCAGGTCTGAGGGAATCTCCTTGACGTCGCTCAGGAAGAACGCCTCGGGAGCGTAGGGGGTGTGGAGGAAGGGCAGGGAGAACTTGCTGATCTTGAGGTACCAGTTCGGGTGCCCCACCCACTCGGCGCCCAGGTCGCGGACGTCGCGCCGGAACAGGTGGTCGAAGGTGAGCCCCTTCCTTTGCAACTCGTCGAAGATCACCCGGTTGTAGATCCTCCGGACCGGCACCTCGCGGCCGTCCTTCTTATAGACCAGCCGGCCGTCCCGCTCCCGCACGTCGCGGGGGCAGACCGTGGTGATCCCCAATAGCCGCTCGGTGGCCACGAAGTCGCAGCGGGTCTTCTGGTGCTCGGGATCGACTTCCAGGAGGATCACCTGCTCGGGATCGCAGTCCCCCACGATCACGCCGCGCAGGCAGTCCACGTAGGTGGACTCGTTGAGCCCGCCGAAGTAGGGGCTCACGCTGGAGGGGATGTCGAACCGCCCCCGGAAGCCGCGGTCGAGGAGCCACTGGAAGCCGTAGAGGGAGGGAAACGCCTGGAGCTCGATGAGCCGGGGGGCCACCCGGCCCTGCTCGTCGAGGGCCAGGGCGAAGTCGATCTGCATGAAGACCGGCCGGGCGTCCTCGCCCGGGACCGCCAGATCTGGAGGAACGGCGCGGTCCGTCTGCCGGAGGTAGTCCTCCGCGGTGACGGTCTCCAGGATCTCCCAGGCGGCTTTCTGAAGCTCCCGGGTCAGCTCTTCGGTCAGGAAGAGCGGGGTCTCGCAGATCCGGAACTCGATCGGGAAGCCAAGCTCGGAGTGGAGATCGTGGACGAGGCCGAGGTAGCGATCCTCGGTGAAGGCTTCGTTGTAGGCGCGGCGAAGCTCGGGATTCAAAAAGGACCCCCTCCCCTGCCCTCCCCCGCTGCGCGGGAGAGGGAGCGGATCAGATCAGGAACTCGCCGTCGCGCATCACCGCTTCGCCGTCCATCCAGACGGTGACCTCGTGCGGCGCGACGCAGTCGATGTGGGTCGTGGAGACCCAGTCCTGGCCGGTGTGCTCGGCGTAGGGGTGGCCGAAGGCGATGTGCACGCCCGGGATCTTCTCGTCCTGCAGGATGTTGCCCCGCACGTCCTCGACCGCGATGTTGGTGCCGATGGCGAACTCGCCCACCCGGTCGCTGTTTTCGTCGGTCGCGGTGTAGCGCCGGAACTCCTCCAGCAGCTCCTCGTTGGCGCACTCCAGGGAGACGATGCGGCCGTCCTTGACCTCAATGGTCAGCGGCGTTCCCCGCAGGTCCCCGTACTTGCGGCAGAGGTAGTCGCCCACCACGCCGTCGCAGACGAAACGGCCGTTGACGTCCCAGGGGGAGGTGAAGACCTCGCCGCCGGGGAGGTTGCCCCACTTGTCCGGGGAGATGATGCCGCTGGTCTTGAGCCAGTGGAGGTGCGGCGCGAACTCGGCGACGAGGTCGGTGCCGGCCCGGGAGGTGACCCGGATCTTCTTCGCGTTGCGCGCCCTGTCCACCAGGCGCGTGCTCAGGGCGTCGACTTCCAGGAAGTCGGCCCGCATGCCCTCGATCATGCACTGGCGGTCGATGTTGACCATGTGGCCGTGGCGGATGCGCCGCCGGTTGATGACGCCGGTCATGGCGATGCGCGACGGCAGCTCGCCCTGATGGGCCTGGGCCGCGAACAGGCTGACCTGCGACAGCTCGAGGTCGTCCAGGATCTCCTTCGGCATGGTTGCCATGGGCCGCTGAGCGTAATCCTCCAGCACGAAAACCCGGTGCTCGGAGCCGACCGCCTCGATCTCGCGCACCAGCGCGGCGGCGATGTCGAGGGTCTCGCGGTCGGTGATCAGGGTGACCCGCTCCTCGGGCCGCAGCCGCAGGCAGGTGTGGATCGCGTTATGGGCGCCGGGAGCGAGCTCCGCCCCCGGCTCCGGGCCGAAATGATTGTCTTCCAATCTCATGCACTCCTTCTTTCCAAGTCCCACGCTCTTCCCCCCGGGCCTGCTCTGCAAGGCCCGGGCCTGCTCTCTTCAGAACAGGTCCAGCCCGTGATGGGTCTCGGCCACGATGTGGTCTACCACTGCCTTGACGTCGTGGGTCCTATTGTAGACCGCAATCTGTCGGTCTGCGCCAGTCCCATGCCGCAAGATCTCGTGGACCCAGGCCAGCTCCTCGCGGCTGCCCAGCTCGTCGACCACGTCGTCGATGAACTCGAGCAGCTCGTGGATCAGCGTCGCGCAATCGACTTCCTCCTGCTTGCCGAAGTCGATCAGCTTGCCGGAGATGCCGTAGCGGGCGGCCCGCCACTTGTTCTCGCTGATCAGCAGCCTGCGGTAGAGACGGAAGCCGAGGTTCCGCTTGATCAGCTTGTGCAGCTTGCAGGTGACGGCCTGGCAGAGCGCGGCGAGGACCAGCGTCTCTTCGACCCGCATGGGCACGTCGCAGATGCGGAACTCGAGCGTGTCGAAGAAGGGGTGCATCCGGATGTCCCACCAGATCTTCTTGGCGTTGTCGATGCACCGGGTTTTGACCAACAGCTTGATGTAGTTCTCGTATTCCGACAGGCTCTGGAAGTGGTCAGGGATGCCGGTGCGCGGGAAGCGGTCGAAGATCTTGCTGCGGTAGGACTTGAGGCCCGTGTTGCGCCCCTCCCAGAAGGGGGAGTTGGTGGAGAGGGCGAAGATGTGGGGCAGGAAGTAGCGGGCCGCGTTCATGATGTGGACGGCGACCTCGCGGTCGTCGATCCCCACGTGGACGTGGAGGCCGAAGATCAGGTTGGCGCGGGCCACCTGCTGCAGGTCTTCGATGATCTCCTCGTAGCGCGGGTGCGGAGTGATGAGCTGGTCCTGCCAGCGGGCGAAGGGGTGGGTGCCGGCCGCGGCGATGGTGAGGCCGTTGCGCCGCGCGAGGCCCGCGAGCTGGCTGCGCAGGCGTACGACCTCGCGGCGCGCCTCCTTGATGTCCTGGCAGATCGGGGTGCCGACCTCGATCACCGACTGGTGCATCTCGGCCTTGAGCTCGTCCTTGAGGATCTTCTGCCCTTCCTCGAGGAGCTGCTGCACGTGCGAGCGCAGGTCGCGCGTCTCCAGGTCGATGAGCTGGAACTCCTCCTCGATGCCCAGCGTGAACAGCTTGGATTCGCTCATCTGAATTGATCCCCTCGGATCAGCGGCTCGCGCCGCTGACGAACTCCCCCCACCTGAGGTTGTCCTTGCCCTCTTCGAAGGTCTCGGCCTTGCGGAGGGCCATGTTGGCGGAGTGCTCCACGATCCACTCGAAGTTGTCGTCGCCGATCGAATTCACGTCCGCGTCCGGAGCCGGGTTGCAGAAGTCGATGGCGTAGGGCACGCCGTCGCGCACCGCGAGCTCGACGGTGTTGAAGTCGTAGCCCAGAGCCCGGTTGAGCTTGAGGACGTCGTCCTCCAGGCGTTGGAGCAGCCTGGCCTGGACCGGCGGCCCGCCGCGCACGTAGCGCGCGTGGAACGGCTGCCGGGGGTCGTACTGCATGATGCGCACGTCCTTGCAGTCCAGGCAGTAGCAGCGGAAATATTCGGTGAAGATGACCTCTTCCTGGAGCATCATCACGAGCTGGCCGGTGTCATTGTAGACGCGGAAGAACTGGTCGGGGTTTTCCAGCCGGTAGACGTTCTTCCAGCCGCCGCCCGCGAAGGGCTTGAAGTAGGCGGGCCAGCCCACGTACTCGAAGATCCCGTCCCAGTCCAGCGGGAAGGCCAGGTTGCGGAAGGACTTCTCGCCGGTGTCCGGTGGCGGCTCTTTGGACGGCAGGAGCACGGTCTTGGGCACGGCCACGCCGATCTTGGTGGCCAGGGCATTGTTGAAGAACTTCTCGTCCGCGCTCCACCAGAACGGGTTGTTGACCACGGCGGTGCCGTTCAGGGCGGCGTTCTTGAGGTAGGCGCGGTAGAAGGGAACGTCCTGGGAGATGCGGTCGATGATGACGGCATAGCCGCTGGGCTCCCCCTGCGCGAGCTTGTCGATGCGGACCGGCTCCGCGGTGATCCCCGTCACGTTCTTGCTGCTCACGCGCTCCAGGAAGGCCCACGGAAAAGTGTCCTCCTGGCCGAACAGAATTCCGATCTTCTTCATCGGCGGTCAGCTCCTCGGTCTTTGTCCTGGTTCACGAGGGCGAACGGTATCACAGGGCACACAGGGTACCGTTGACATTCCCGCCTCTTTCCCGCACCATGTCGTCGTTCCGGCTCCACGCGCTTCCTTTCGGGGGTGTGACGTGGCGGTCCTCAGCAGCTTGGGCGGCTAATGGGACCGGGCGGGTTGGGCCCCGCCGAAGACGGATACGCCCAGAAAGGAGGTGATCCTTGAACGAT
>Ga0190265_10000164_pt1 | contig 64617 bp, 65 predicted proteins | sample Popmic124T_FD_133135 | JGI IMG/M metagenome (GOLD analysis project Ga0190265, IMG submission 133135) | Populus adjacent soil microbial communities from riparian zone of Indian Creek, Utah, USA - 124 T | ecosystem: Environmental > Terrestrial > Soil > Riparian zone | place: USA: Utah | collected... | reverse complement strand
CCCGAGCAGATCGACGTGCCGAAGGTCACGGGGATGCAGCTCAGCGAGGCGCGCGACCGGCTCGACAAGGCGGGCTTCGAGACGGTCGAGGTCGAGCGCGAGCGCTCGCTCGCCACGCTCGACCAGGTGCTGCGTCAGGACCCTGACCCCGGCGAGCAGGCCGCACGTAACGACACGATCACGCTAGTGGTCTCGAGCGGACCGGGCGAGGTGACGGTGCCGTCTGTCAGTGGGCTCACGCGAGCGCAGGCGGTCCGCGTGTTGCGCAGGGAGGACCTGCGCGTCAACCCGACCGACCGAGCGTCGGCGACGGTCGACGAGGGCATCGCGATCGGAACGTCACCGCGCGAGGGGACGTCGATACAGCGGCGCTCGAACGTGCGCTTGTTCGTCAGCTCGGGGCCGGAGCAGGTCGATGTGCCTGACCTCGTCGGGCTGTCGCTCGACTCTGCGACCAAGCGCCTCGACGATCTCGGCCTGACCTATCGGACGGTGCGCGAGCCGTCCGACCAGCCCGAGGACGAGGTGATCGCCCAAGATCCTGGCGCCGGCGCGACACTCGATCCCGGCGGTCGCGTGACGCTGACGGTTGCCGAGCCCGTCGAGCAGGTGCCGGTCCCGTTCGTCGTTGGCCTGTCGCAACAGGATGCGCTCAACCAGCTGCGCGCCGACGGGCTGAAGGGGTCGGTTCGCCAGCGCGACGTCGACGACGAGAGTCAGGATGGCGTGGTGCTCGAGCAGCGCCCGAGCGGGGACACCGGGGTCGATAGCGGCAGCACCGTCGTCCTGATCGTCGGCCGCTTCGTCGCGCCGCCGCCACCTCCGACGACGCCGGACGAGTCGCAATGAGGGTCGCGGTGCTCGGCGGCGGGCCGTCCGGCGAGCACGACGTCTCGCTGAGCTCGGCGGAGGCGATCGCCACCGGTCTCGAACAGGCCGGCCACGAGCCGCTGCGCGTGACGATCGCCCGCGACGGCCGCTGGTCGCACGATGGCGCGCCGGTCGCACTCGAGCCGGCCGGTGGCCTGCTCGGTTGCGACGTCGTCTTTCCGGCGCTGCACGGTCCCTATGGCGAGGACGGCGTCGTCCAGGGTCTGCTCGAGACGCTCGCCGTGCCCTATGTCGGCGCAGGCGTCGCGGCAAGCGTGATCTGCATCGACAAGATCCTCTTCAAGGACGCGATGGCGGTCGCCGGAGTGCCGCAGGTCGGCTACGCGGCCGTTCGAAAGCCGGACACCCCGGGCGCGCCGATCCCCGAGGAGGACATCGATCGCGTCGCCGCGCTCGGCCTGCCGGTCTTCGTCAAGCCGGCACGGCTTGGCTCATCGGTCGGGATCTCGAAAGTAACGAGCGCCGACGAGCTGCCCGCCGCGCTCGTCGCAGCCTGGGAGCACGACTCGCTTGCGATCGTCGAGGCGATGTCGCACGGCCTCGAGATCGAGTGCGCGCTGCTCGGCAACGAGGACCCCGAGGTCTCGGTCGCCGGGGAGATCGAGTTCGACGCCGACTGGTACGACTACGAGGCGAAGTACACTGCCGGCGGCATGCGCCTGATCGTCCCGGCGCGGATCCCTGCCGAGGTCGCCGACGACGTTCGTGAGCTCGCCGCCGACGTCTTCCGGCGCGTCGACTGCGCCGGCCTCGCACGCTGCGACTTCTTCGTCGAGGACCCCGCCGGCGACGCCCGCATCCTGATCAACGAGCTCAACACGATGCCTGGCTTCACCGCAACCTCTGTCTTCCCGAAGCTGTGGGAGGCGAGCGGCGTGGCCTACCCCGATCTACTCGACCGCCTGCTCCGACTGGCCGTCGAGCGCCGCGGCCGCTAGTCGCGCGACCGCAGCCTCGGCAACACGCCGCGCGACAGGTGCCGCTGCGTCACCTCGATGAATTCCCGCACGTGGTTGTCGTAGGCGGCGGTGTTCTTCCGCCAGCGCTCCTCGAGGTCGGACCCCACGCGATCCGACAGCTCCCTCCCGGCGCGGATGGCGTTGAGGTACGTGCAGGTGTAGTACTCGAGACCCTTGAGGTCCTTGCACGCCTGCTCGTAGGCGGCCGGAATCGCAGCGCTCGCGCCGAATCGCAGCTCCAGCTTGTGCAGCTGGTCTCCGCAAGCGGTGTTGTCTCTGAGGACGCGCCACTCGGCGTCCTGAGGGTCGCCGAGGCCCGCATTGAGGGCGGAGAAGGAGAACTCGGCGGCCTCGCGTGCGCTGGTGAGCGCCTCGCTCGCGGCATCGACCGCCTGGCGACGGTCGATGCGCTCCTCTCTCAGAGCGGCGACGCGAGCTCCGACCAGAGGGGCGAGGACGCCGGTGGTCAGGATGCCAGTAACCCCGACTATGACTGCTCCGTCGGCCATCGCGGGGACCATACCTCTGGGCCCGGCGGCCTCCGACGAAGGTCCCTTCGAGGTCGTCGCCGAACTCCACCAGCAGTGCCTGGACGACCGGCTCGATCGAAGACCGCACAATAGGGACCGTGATCGGCACCCTTCTCAACGACCGCTTCCGCCTCGAGGAGAAGATCGGCGCGGGCGGGATGTCGACCGTCTATCGGGCTTATGACACAACGCTCGAGCGCTGGGTCGCGATCAAGTCGATGCATCGCGACATCTCGACGGACCCCGATCAGCTCGAGCGGTTCCGGCGCGAGGCGCGCGCGGTGGCCCGGCTCAACCATCCACATGTCGTCACGGTGATCGACTTTGGCGAGGACGACGGCTCGCCATACATCGTGCTCGAGCTTGTCGAAGGCGAGACGCTCAAGCAGCGGATCAAGCGAGTGGGCCGACTGCCGGTCGACGAGGCGGTCGCTTACGCGATCGAGATCGGCCGAGCGCTGTCAGCGGCGCACGCCGCGCACCTCGTCCACCGCGACGTGAAGCCACAGAACGTCCTGATCGACCAGGAGGGCCGCGCCAAGGTCACCGATTTCGGCATCGCTCGCTCGCTCGAGGTCCACGGGTTGACCGCGACCGGACGCGTCCTCGGCACGACCGATTACGTCGCCCCCGAGCAGGCGCTTGGCCACGAGGTCACCGAGCAGTCCGATGTCTACTCGCTCGGGATCGTGCTCTACGAGATGCTCGCGGGCGAGCCGCCGTTCCGTGCTGAGAGCCAGGTTGCGGTTGCGATGAAGCACGTTCAGGAGCAGATGCCGGACATCCTCGTCGCGCGGCCTGATGTGTCGTCGGCGCTGGCGTCGGTGGTCGACCGCGCCACCGCCAAGGAGCTCGGCAACCGTTACGCGACCGCCGACGACTTCGTCCACGACCTCGAGCAGGTGCTGGCGATCGAGGCGGCCCGCGCCGGCGAGACGACCGGCGAGGCGACGACGGTCCTGCAGACCCTGCCGGGCGACACGACGGAGTTCGCCCCGATGCGGTTGCGACGTCCGCGGCGCTGGCTGTTGTCGGTCGTCGCGGTGGCGCTGCTGGCGGCCGGTGCGATTGGATACCTCGCCACCCGCACCGAGCGGGGGCCGGGCGACACCGAGGGCGTGGGAGGCGGGGGATTGCGTGCGGTTGCGCTCACTGGCGGCGCCGCCCACGACTACGACCCTCAGGGCGACGACGACGAGTCTTCCGAGGCGACACAGTTCGCGGTCGATGCGAACCCCACCACCGTTTGGGATACCGAGACCTACGAGGTCGGCTTCGAGGGCGCAAACAAGGAGGGCGTTGGGCTCTATGTCGATGCGGGATCACCGGTCGCCGCGCGGCAGGTCGACGTGACCACTTCGACGCCTGGCTTTACCGCCGCGGTCTACGGGGCCAATGACGTGCCCGACGACATCGACGGCTGGACGAAGCTCAGCAGCGACCTGACGATCGGCGCAGAGCAGGACCTCCCGCTCGACACCGGTGGCCAGAGCTTCCAGTACTACCTGCTCTGGATCACAGAGTTGCCGGACGACGGCAAGGCCGCGCTCAAGGAGCTGTCGGTCCTCAAATAGCGACGCGTGCCGCCGTTGCGGGGTCGCTTTCCGTATACATCCACGTCTCTGTACGTCTGTAGAGCGGCGCAGGATGGATTAGTCCTGGCGGGCCGGGTTTGCAGGCGAAACAGTCCTGCCCGTGGCCGACCCACTCCCCAAGTTCGCGGCGAATGTTCGCCGGCTGCGCCTGGAGAAGGGTTTGACCCAAGACGCGCTCGCGCAGGGAGCCTCGATGGATCCCGCGGAGATACGCAGGATCGAGTCGGGCCGCCGGGATCCTGGCGTCCGGGTCCTCTCACGCGTCGCCGCCGGCCTCGGCGTCAAGCCACTCGAGCTGCTCGACGGCGTCGGTTAGTCGACGATCGCCAGTCCGCGCCGTCGCAGTGCCACGATCGCCGCGTCGTCGCTGAGCCCGCGTGCCCAGGCACGGACGTCGTCGTGGACGAGCTCGGTCATCGTCTGGGGCTCGCGCGTCATCGCGGCAGCCTCGACCACGATCCGGCGCAGGCCCTCGGCGCCGAGCAGCTTGCCTTCGCGGCGTGCCTCGAGGATGCCGTCGGTGAAGCCAAAGAGGATGTCGTCGGTCCCGAGTTCGAGCTCGTGGACGACATAGCCGGGCTCGGGGTCGATGCCGAGCGGCAGTCCGCCGGCCATCGCCTCAGACAGCCCGCCGTCGGAGCGCAGCACCAGCGGCGCGAGGTGGCCGGCGTTTGCGTAACGCAGCTTGCGCTGGCCGAGCAGTCCGAAGAAAGCAGTTACGAAGCGGTCGCTCGGCAGTCGGCTATAGAGCATCCTGTTCACCTGTTCGAGCACCGCTGCGGGATCGTCGACGTCCCAGCTGCGCGCCTCAATAAAGAAGCGCGCCATAGCGCTCAGCGCAGCCGTCTCGACGCCCTTGCCGACAACGTCGCCGATCACGACGGCGACATCCCCGCCTGGCAGCGGCCAGGCGCCGTAGAGGTCGCCGCCAGTTGGCTGGTCGTCAGCTGGCTCGTACAAAACGCCGACGTCCCAGCCAGGCACGCTTGGCAGCGCCTCGGGGACGAAGCCGTGCGTCAGTGTCCGCGCGAGGTGGCGCTCCTGCTGAAAGGCGTCGGCGTTGGCCAGTGCCGCGGCGGAGATCCGCGCGACCTTCGAGATCAACGCCAGATCGTCGCGGCCAAACTCCCGACCATCGTCGCGAATCAGCGACAGCACGCCGAACATGCGTGGTCCGAGCTCGATCGGCACATGGACCGACGCCGGCGGCCCGCCTGTCGTGACAGGAGTGCGTGAACGGACGACTTCGCCGAGCGTCGCGGCGTCGACCGTCGCGGAGCCTTCGCGCGCCACAGCAGCGAGTCGCTGCGAGCCGGGTTGGACGCGGCTGAGTAGGCCATGGTCGGCGTTCAGCAGCTCGACCGCGTGCGCGACCACCTGGCGCTCTACCTCGTGGGGCTCGAGCGTCGCGGCGGTTCCCTCGGCTGCCCGCTTGAGCAGCAGCTCCTCGCGGGCGTGGCCTGCCTCGGTCGCGAGCAGGTCGGAACGCTCCAGTGCCAGCGCCGCGAGGTCGGCGAGCACGGTGACCGTGTCGAGGTCGGTTTGCCCGAAGGGCCGCAGCGGATCGACCGACAGCACGATGATCACGCCAAGAGTGCGCCCAAGCGGCGTCCGTATCGGGCAGCAGATCGCCGACGCTCGCCGGATCATCTCCCAGGCCTGTGCGTTCGAGGCGGAGGTGATGATCTCGCGTGGATAGCCAGCTGCCTCCCAATCCTCCAGCCGTGGCAGCATCAGCGGCCGGCCGCGCTCGAGCGTCGCCTCGGTCAGCCCGGGGCGGGTGCGGTCGTAGGGCCGACTGAGCGCGGGCGCGAGTGCCTGGTGGAGCTCTGTCGAGGAGAACCACGAGGCACTTGGCTCTACCGCCGAACGCTCGCGGTCGACCGACATCAGGATCGCCGCGTCGGCGCGCAGCAGTCGGCGCAGGTGCTCGAAGACGAGCTCGAGCGGGTCGCCCGGAATGCGTCGCGACGGCTCGTGTGAGCTGCTTGGACCGGTTAGAGCCCGTGTGCTGTCGTCAAGAATTGCCATCGGCCCCGCCTAGCTCAACAGTAGGGCCCCTTGACCGGAGACGCCAGTGCTTATGTGCGCTTAAGAGAGCTCGGATGCGGCGTCAGTGGCGCCGTCGGTCGCCGGTTGGCGTCGACGCCGCACGACCAGGTAGATCACGCCCGCCACGATCGCCGCCGCGACGGCGTAGTCGACGTAGTGCAGCGAGTCCTTCCAGTCCTCCCAGTTGTCGCCGGCGGCCTTGCCGATCAGCGTCAGCATCAGCACCCAGGGGATGCAGCCGAGCAGCGTCAGCACGCTGAAGCGCCAGAACGGCATCTTCGCCACGCCGGCCGGCAGCGAGATGAAGGTGCGGATGATCGGCAGCATCCGCGAGAAGAAGACGGTTGCGTCGCCGTGACGCTCAAACCAACGGTCGGCCCACTCGAGGTGGCTCTGCTTGATGTGCAGCTTCTTGCCGTGCTTCTCGAGGATGTCGATGCGGCCGTAGTAGCCGATCGCGTAGGCGATCCAGGAGCCGACGAGGTTCGCGAATGAGCCGACGGCGACCGCGGCGAAGAGCGAGTACTGCCCGTCGGCGACGTTGAAGCCAGCGAACAGCATCGTGGCCTCGCTCGGCACGGGTATGCAGGCCGACTCGAGCGTCATCAGAACGAAGATGCCGAGTAGACCAAGCTCCGCGACGACGTCGACGGCCACCTCCACGATCGGGTCCGTTAGGGAGGCGAGCAGCATTGGGAGCGCAGTAGGCTAGCGGGCTTCATGGCGGTCCCCCTCTTCGCTACGAGCCTCGTCCGGCAGCTGCCGGACTTGACTGAGCGGTTGGCCGCGGTCGCCAACGGCGGTCGCTACATCCTCGGCCCGGAGGTCGAGGCCTTCGAGTGCGAGTTCGCGGAGCATCTCGGTGTGCGCCACGCGATCGGCGTTGCCAACGGCACCGACGCGATCACGATTGCGCTGCGAGCACTCGGCGTTGGTCCCGGCGATGAGGTCGTCTGCCCGTCGTTCACCTTCTACGCGACCGTCGAGGCGACGATCTCGGCTGGTGCGACGCCCGTCTACTGCGACGTCGATCCGCAGACGATGTGCGTGACCGCGGAGACCGTCAAGGCTGCGATCACGCCGCGCACGAAGGCGATCGTCGCGGTCCACCTGTTCGGCAACGTCGCGCCGATGGGCGAGTTGCGCGAGCTTGGGCTGCCGGTGCTCGAGGACGCCGCACAGGCGACCGGCGCGCGCCTCGGCGACGCCCGCGCCGGTTCGCTCGGCGACGCCGCGACCTTCTCGTTCTTCCCGTCGAAGAACCTGCCCTGCCTCGGCGACGGCGGCGCGGTGACGACCAACGACGACGACGTCGCGGCGGCCGTGCGGCGGTTGCGCTTCCACGGCTCCGACGACAAGAAGACGTTCGTCGACGTTGGCTACAACTCGCGCCTCGACGAGCTGCAGGCAGCGGTGCTGCGTGTGCTGCTGCCCGAGCTCGACGGGTGGAACGCGGCGCGGCGCTCGGCCGCAAACCTATATGCGCGCGAGGGACTAGGCGAGCGCGTGGAGCTGCCGGTCGACGTCGCCGGCGCCGAGCACGTCCACCACCTCTACGTCGTGCGCAGCGAGCGCGCCGACGAGCTGGCGGCGGGCCTCGGCGAGCGGGGAATTGGTGCGCGTGGCTACTACCGCACGCCGATCCACCGCCAGCCGGCGACTGCAGGTTACGCGTCCGAGGGCCTGTCGCTACCCGGCACCGATGAGGTCGCCCGCACCCACCTGGCGCTGCCGATGGGGCCCGAGCTGACCGGCGAACAGGTGCGCGAGGTCGTCGCCGCGGTCGCTGACGCCTTGGCGTGACGCCCGCCGGCCCCGCGAGGATCTGACTGATGGATTTTCATCGTCTGGACAGCACAATTCATCAGTCACCCGGCGAGAGCCGATGATGCGCGTCTGGATCGATCTGACCAACAGCCCGCACGTGCTCGTGATGCGGCCGCTGATCGCGGCGATGCGGGCGGACGGGCACGAGGTCGAGGTGACGGCGCGCGACTTCGCGCAGACGCTCGAGCTGTGCGCGCGGCTGGGGATCGAGCACACGGCGATCGGGAGTCACGCGGGCGAGCGGCTGAGCGCGAAGGCGGCGGGGCTCGCGGGGCGCAGCTTCGCGCTGGCGCGCTGGGCGCGTGGGCGCCGCTTCGATGTCGCCCTGGGCCACGCCTCGAACGACGTCATGGTCGCCGCGAAGCTGCTGCGGATCCCCTCGGCGACCGCGTTCGACTACGAGTGGGCGACCGTCCAGCACAACGTCAACTGCCGGTTGGCGCGCGCTGTCGTCGTGCCGGAGGCGATCCCGCCGGAGCGGCTCGACCGCTACGGCGCGCAGGGCAAGCTGCGCCGCTACCCCGGATTGAAGGAGGAGTACTACCTCGCCGACTTCGAGCCGGACACGGCGGTGCTCGAGGAGCTGGGGCTTGACGTGGGAGCTCCGATCGCCGTCGTGCGCACGCCGCCCGACGCGTCGCTGTACCACCGCCACGAGAGCCCGGTCTTCCCGCGCGTGCTGGAGCGGCTGCGCGACCGCGCCCAGACCGTGGTGCTGCCGCGCACGCCGCGCCAGCGCCAGGAGATCGACGCGATCGCGGGTGGCCAGTTCAAGGCCACCGCTGTGGGCAGCCCCCGCCTGATCGTTCCGCAGCACGCGATCGACGCGCAGAGCCTGATCGCTTACGCCGATCTCGTGGTCTCCGGCGGCGGCACGATGAACCGGGAGGCCGTGGCGCTCGGAACGCCGGTCTTCACGACCTTCGAGGGCCGCCTCGGCGCTGTCGACGAGGGCCTACTACGCGACGGCCGCTTGCGCCGACTCCAAGATCCCGAGGCGGTCGACGTCGCGAAGCGCACCGAGGCCACACGCGAGCGCATCCGGCGGGATCCGCGCGAGCTCGCCCAGATGCTGCTTTCGGCGGTCGCACCCCCCTGATCGCAGGGCAATTCCGAGTTAGCAAGCATCAAACTCCGAGTTGACAGGCGCGTAATTCCGAGTTAGCAGCTAGTCTCTCACGGATGGCCAGTGCTTTCCCATCCAGGACGTATGTCGATCGGACCTTGGCCCGGACCGTCGAGGATGCGATGGCGAGCGCGCGGGTCGTGGCCCTGCTCGGCCCGCGTCAGGCGGGCAAGAGCACCCTTGCTCGACGGCTGGCGGCAGACCGTCTCGGCGCCGACTACGTGACGCTTGACGACGATCCGGTACTGGCGCTCGCCGAAACAGATCCAGCCGGCTTCATCGCGGATCAAAGCCCGCCGGTGGTGATCGACGAGATCCAGCGGGCGCCCAAGTTGCTGCTCGCGATCAAAGCGCGGGTGGATCGTGACGACAGTCCGGGCCAGTTCCTAATCACAGGCTCGGCCAATCTCCGCCGCCTTCCCACAGTGCCCGATGCGCTCCCGGGCCGTGTCGACTACCTGTCGCTGTGGCCGTTCACGCAGGGTGAGATCGCAAGATTCCGTGAGAGCTTTCTCCAGGCGCTGTTCGCCGGTGAGATCCCTCGAGTCACGGGCGCCCCAGTTGGCCGCCAGCAGTACCTCGCTCGTGTGCTGGCGGGAGGTTTCCCCGAGGCTTTGCGGCGACCGCCGGAATCTCGGGCCCGCTTCTTCGACGGTTATGTCCAGTCGGTGGTCGATCGCGAGGTCGTCGAGACCGCCAACCCGCGCGACCCCGGGTCGGTTGGCGCGGTGCTTCGTCTGGTAGCCGCTCGCTCTGGCTCGCTCGCGCGCTATGAGGGAATCGCGCGTGACTTGGACATCGACGGCAAGACCGCGAAGAGCCATGTTGAGATCCTCGAGCGACTCTTCCTCGTGCGGGTACGACGACCCTGGCACATGAATCTCGGCAAGCGGGAGGTCAAGGCGCCCAAGCTCTATGTCGCGGACACCGGGCTGCTAGCCGCGCTGGTCGGGGCAGACGAGAAACGCGTCCGGGTGGATGGCGGCCTCGCGGGCGCTCTGTTTGAGACATTCGTCGCCACTGAGCTGGAGCGACAGGCCTCCTGGTCGCCCGTGCCGCTGACCTTCTGGCACTACCGAGCCGGTGAGCGCGAGGTCGACGTGATCGTCGAGCGGCCGTCGGGCGAGATCGTCGGGATTGAAGTCAAGGCGAGTGCCAGCGTGGGGCCGCGCGACTTCGCCGGCCTCGCGCATATTCGCCAGCGCATTGGCCCTCGCCTGGCGGCCGGGATCGTCCTCTATACCGGTGAGCGGACCCTTCCGTTCGGGGACGGTCTTTGGGCGGTCCCTCTCCAGGCACTCTGGCAATCGCCGGCGGCGGTACCCTGACCCCTTGCCCTCCCGCCTGACATCGTCTGTCGGCGTGCGACGCATCGGCCAGGTGGCGGTCGATGCGTGCCTGGTCGCGCTCGCCTACTACCTCGCGTACGTGCTGCGCTTCGACGAGGGCATCCCGCCGAAGTACGACGAGCTGCTCGGCGACACGATCGTCTTCGTGGTGATCCTGAAGCTGGCGCTGTTCGCGGCGTTCGGGCTCTATTCGAAGCTTTGGCGGTTCGTCGACCAGGCCGACTTCGAGTCGATCGTCAAAGCGGTGATCGTCTCGAGCTTCGCGCTGATCGGACTGAGCTTCCTCTTTTCGCCTGGCAGCGTCGATCCGCCGCGCGGTGTGATCGCGCTCGACTTCCTGCTCACGCTGGCGCTGGTCTCGGGCGCGCGCTTCGCGGTGCGGGCGCTGGTCGAGCGCAAGCTGCGGCGTCCGCTGGTTCAGCGCGCCTCGAGCGAGGTGCTGATCGTCGGCGCCGGCAACGGTGGCCAGCAGGTCGCGATGGAGCTACGCCGCAACCCCGAGCTGTCGACCGCCGTGATCGGCTTCGTCGACGACGACCCGCGCAAGCAGGGGATGGTCGTCGGCGGCCACCGCGTCCACGGCCGCGTCGACGATCTCCCGCGCGTGCTCGACGACACCAAGCCCGACGAGGTCGTGATCGCGATTCCCTCGGCGCCGGGCATGCTGCGCCAGAAGGTCGTAACCGCCTGCCGTGAGCGCAACATCCCGGTCCGCACGCTGCCGACGACCTTCGAGCTGCTGTCGCGCGGGACCAACCTGCTGCGCCAGGTGCGCGAGGTCCAGGTCGAGGACGTGCTCGGCCGCGAGCCGGTGCGCGTCGAGGTCGACCGCGTCGGCGCCTACCTGACCGGCGAAGTTGTGCTGGTCACGGGCGCGGGCGGATCGATCGGCTCCGAGCTCTGCCGTCAGATCGCGCGCGTCAAGCCGAAGCGGATCGTGCTGGTGGACCACGCCGAGAACAACCTCTTCGAGATCCGCCGCGAGCTCGAGGACGACCGCCACTTCGGCAACCTCGTCGCCGTGCTTGCCGACTGCAAGGACGCGACGCGGATGGGCGAGCTGTTCGCCGAGGAGCGACCGACGGTCGTCTTCCATGCCGCCGCCTACAAGCACGTGCCGCTGATGGAGGAGAACCCGGTCGAGGCGGTACGCAACAACGCGGTCGCGACACGGATCGTGGCGGCTGCCGCCGGCGAGTCCGGCGCCGAGCGGTTCATCTTGGTGTCGACGGACAAGGCCGTCGCTCCCGCGACCGTGATGGGCGCCTCGAAGGCGCTCGCCGAGTGGGCGATCGAGGCGGCGCAGAATCGCTTCCACGGCACGCGCTTCGCCGCAGTGCGGTTCGGCAATGTGCTCGGCTCGTCGGGCTCGGTGGTGCCGATCTTCCGCCGCCAGATCGCGGCCGGCGGTCCGGTGACCGTCACCGACGAGTCGATGACGCGCTACTTCATGACGATCCCCGAGGCGGTCCAGCTGATCATCCGCTCGGGCGATCTGACGACCGGCTCGCAGGTCTTCGTGCTCGAGATGGGCGACCCGGTGAAGATCGTCGACCTGGCGCGCAACATGATTCGCCTGTCCGGCAAGGAGCCCGATGTCGACATCTCGATCGAGATCGTCGGGCGGCGGCCGGGTGAGAAGATCCACGAGGAGCTGTTCGACCCCGGCGAGCGTCCGCAGCCGACGCCGGCCGAGAAGATCGTCGCGGCGGTCCGCCCGCGGCTCGACCCCGACTGGGTCGAGGGCGCCTTCGCGCGGATCGAGGAGCTCGTCTACAACGGCGACGCGGCCGCTCTGGCGAGCGCCGTCGCCGAGCTGTCGGCCGAGCGGGCGCTTGCCGCCGTGGACTCGGACTAGAGTTCACCAACTTCGTCTATGGAGATCATCCAAGAGATCGGCTCGTACGCGGGCTTCGCGGCTGTCCTCGGACTCGCCGTGCTGTCCGTCCTCTACTTCTCGCAGGCGCGTGATGTGAAGCGCCTGCGCGAGTGGGCGGGCCGGGCGCCCGAGCGTGGGCCGTCCCCGGCCGTGTCCGCCGAGCCGCGCGGTGTGGTGGCGCAGCCGATCGCGCGGCCTGCTCCGTCGCGGCCGATCCCGGGCGGGACCCCGCCGCCGGTTCCGCGCCCGCCTGGAGTGCAGCCGGCTACTCCGGGGGCTGCAGCGGCGGCCTCTGCGGCGGGTGCTGCTCCTGCGATCGCGCGTGGACCCGCGGCGGCGACCCCTGCCGCCGCTGGCGCTGACGAGGGGGCGGATGACGAGCAGGACTTGAATGGGGACCACGAGCAGGACATCACGGCGATGGACACAGTCGTGCATCCGCCCCCGCCGGACGACGATGAGGACGGCGATGGCGAGGAGACCGCGGCTGGCGCGATCGGCGAGACGGACGAAGGCTTTGATGACGCGCCGGAGGACGACGCGGGCGATGAGCAGAACACAGGCGACGAGCAAGCCGTGGAGGACGAGGTCCTCGGCGAGGAGACCGGCGACTACGCGGCGGTCGCGCCCGACGAGACGGCCGTCTACCGGCCCGGGGACACCGGCGAGGCGGACGAGCCCGAGGACGAGGATCCCGGCACCGGCGAGTGGCGGCCCGAGGACGAGCACTCCGACATCGACTTCACCGACGAGCACGACGTCGTCCCGGCGACGCCCGCGGCGAGCGCGCCGCGCCCGCCGGTTCCACCGCGTCCTTACCAGCGTCGCGGAGCTCCGGCGCCGGCCACTGGTTACGCACGCGACCGCGGGGCGATCCTGCCGCCCTACGCCGAAAGTCGCCCGGCCTCCGAGGATGGGGAGCCGTCGAGCGGCGCCAATCGCAGGCCGATCCTGCTCGTCGTGGCGGCGATGGTCGCGATCGCGGTCGTCGCCTTCGGCGTCCTGCAGCTGACCGGCGGCGACGACAGCTCGGACGGCGGTGGCAGCGACGCGGGGTTGGCCACGGACGGGAGCACTGGCGGCAGTGGCGGTTCCGACGACGGCGGCAGTTCCGCGCCCCCGATCGACCCCTCCCAAGTCACGGTCGCTGTCCTCAACGGCACCACCGTTCCGGGCCTGGCCGCCACCGTCGGCGACAAGATCGTCGGTGAGGGCTTCCAGCTCGGCACCGTGACAAATAACTTTGACCAGGAGCGGGCCGAGTCCGTCGTGCTCTACGCCCCTGGCTCGGAGCGCGAGGCGGCCGATGTAAGTCGCCGCCTCGACATCTCCCAGCGCGAGGCGATCGACGCTGAGAGCCAGGCCCTGGCCGGTGACGCGACCGTCGTGGTCGTCACCGGGGCCGACCAGAACCAGTAGCGCTTCTCAAGCCGCGCCGACGCGCAGTCCCGCCGACTCCGATCTGTGGAGCTCGGGAGGCAGCCTGGTCTACGGCAAGCCGACCTACGCCTTGCCCTATGACGTTGCCGGAGACGGTGGACGGGTCCCGGGGGACGGCCACCGGTTCCTCTTCCTCACGCAAGGAGCTAGCGCTCGACAGCGTCAGGGCTGCACGCCGGCGTCGCGGTAGGCCTCCGCGACCTCGGCGAGTAGTCCGCGGTCGAGCAGGGTGACGGTCTGGCGGTCGAGCTCGAGCGTGGCGCCGTCGTGGGGCGGGTACCAGTAGGCGCGGATGCGGCGGGCGGTCAGGTCGGGCGGGTCGTCGAGGCGCACGGCGCGCAGCGCCTCGAACTCCGCGCGAGTGACGTAGCGGCCGCCGCCCTGTGCGGTGCGCTGCAGCTTGCGGCCGGCGGCGAGCTCGTCGGTCGTCCAGCGGAACAGGTCGAGCAGCTTGCGCTGGCTGCGGAAGTCGAGCGAGAGGGCGGTCTCGCGGGCGCGGTCGATCGGGAAGCGGTCGACGCGCACCAGTTCGCCGGTGTCGAACTCGCCGTCGACGAAATGCGCGGACACGCCCCACTCCGGCCAGTCCTCGAGGATCGCGACGTTGTAGCCGCCGAGGCCGCGCATGTCGGGCAGTGGCGCTGGGTGGAAGTTCAGGCAGCCCTTCGTCCCCAGCTCGATCAGCGGCGAGCGGATCCGCTTCCAGAAGAGGAACGAAAAGACGGCGTCGATGGCGGTCAGGTCGACGGCTGCGCCCGCCGGGTCCGCGATCGCCGCGTATAGATCGTCGTCGGACACCAGCGGCAGGCCTGCTCGCTCAGCTGCGAAATCGAGCCGCTGCATCTCCGACGCGCGGTCGTCCGCCGGCGGCGCAACGACCGCCACGACCTCCCAGCCGGTCGCCAGCAGGTGCTCCAGCCCTCCGACCACGGAGCGCTTGTGCTTGCCCATGTAGACGCACCTCATCGTTGCGCAGCGTATCGAGAGTGACCCTGCGTCTGAGGACATCGACCGCAGGATTATCGAGGGCTACGCGCGCCTCCCTCAGACCGCTGACGAGGACGAATGGGCTCGCGCCCCGACTCTTGGCGCTGCGATACTGAGGAATGGGACTTCGTCAGACCGTGATCACTGAGAGGCCCGGCACGCGCTCGAAGTGGCGAGTGTTGCCGGTGGCGAGGTGCATCCCGTGTGCAAGGGCGGTTGCCGCAATCCAGAGATCGTGGGCGGCGATGAGCCGGCCGGCCTGCTCGAGGTGAGCCCAGAGATGAGCGTGAGATCGGGTCACCCGAGTCGTGATGGAAAGCGGCTCGAGGGCGGCGAGGACGTGCTCCACAAAGACCTGTCGCCGGACGCGCACGGCCTCGTCCTCGGCCCGGTGCACGCCGTGGAGCAGCTCGCTCGCGGTGATCACGCTGATCGCCCGATCCTCTTCTCCAACGGTCCGCTCGAGCGCCTCGCCGCGGCGTTCCAGGTCGATCAGGACCGACGTGTCGATCAGGACGGCCATGCGCCGTTCGGTGGACCGAAGTCCTCACGTGCGACCTCGACGTCGCGCGCAAACTCAGCATCGACCGTCGGCGCGCTGGAAATCAGCTCGCGCCACCGCTCCGCCGACACGATGTGGCCTGTGGAGGCCGGCCGCATCTCGATCACCGGGACGCCGTTGCGGACCACCTCGATCTCCTCACCAGCCCCCACTCGATTGACGATCGAAGAGAAGCTTCGGGCTACCTCGGTTGCGCTCAGCCGAACCATGCCGCCACTTTATCAGATAAATCAGATATTGCTCGGGCGCGATCGTTCGAGGGTGTCGATGTCGATCAGGTCCTGATCGCGGCCGGCGGCCGTCTTCATCGCGATCAGGTCGTCGAGCCCCGCAAAGAGGATTGGCTCGTCGATTGCCTCGATCCTCGGCTGGACGGCTCCCTCGCGCAGTCGCCGATAGTCGCGAACGCCTTCGACGTACTGCATGACGTCGAGGCGTCCGTAACGGGTGCGGAGGATCCAGTTGCCTCCCAGCTCGAGATTCTCGAGAGTCAGCTCGAGGATCTCGTCTGGCTCGAAGTCGTCCAAGGCACTGGGTGACGCTTCGAGTTCCTCGAGTGCCGTGAGCAGGCGCCACAGATTGGCCCGGCTGGGATCGGGAACGACGTCGAGGTCCTTGGTCGCGCGGGCGACCGAGTGGGCGGCCAGCGAGAACCCGCCGATCACCACGAACTCCACGCCATGTCGATGCAGTGTGCGCAGGAGGTCCGGGGCTTTCAGCGGCGGCATCCGGCTCATGGATGGAGTTCCTGCTGTGGTTCGATCCCGGTCAAGAACTCCGACAGCGCGGCGGTCTCGGCGATCCGCTCTCCCGCAGTCATGTCCTGGAGCGCAGCCTGCAACTCGGCCGTCGGCTGGTTGCCTCTGGGTCCCGGCGCGGCAGTTAGTTCGAGCCGCTCGCCCATGGCGCGCAGTAGCCGCTCCAGTGTCTCCACGCTGGGCGAAGCCTCCCCGCGCTCGATCCGGCTGATGTGTCGCTGGCTGGTCGCGCACCGACGGGCGAGCCGTTGCTGGCTCAATCCATGGCGCCGTCGCGCGTCCCGCACCAGTTGTCCGACGTCGATTGCCACCCCCACAGGTTACGCCATAAATGGCTTAAGCGGCAGGCGTTACCAGTGGGCCGCCGTCTACCACCGCGTCATAGACGGTCAGCGTGAGGCGTGCGGCTTCGTTCCACGAGTAGGGACCAGCGGCGGCCGCAACGGCGTGGGCCTCCTGGGTGGCTCGCGCGGCGGTATCGGAGACCAGGGCGGCGAGCGCGTCGCGCAGGGCGTCTGGGTCTCCCGGCGGGACTGGGACGAGCGCGGAGTGGTCGTCGGCCACCTCGGCGAAGCCGCCGATCGAAGAGGCGACGATCGCCTTGCCGAAGGCGAGCGCCGTGTAGAGGACGCCGGACTGGTCGATGTCCCGGTAGGGCAGCGCGACGACGTTGGCGCGGCGGAAGTAGGCCGGCAGCTCGTCCTCGGCGACGAAGCGGTCGACGAAGCGGACTGTGCCGCCGACCCGTGCCGCCGCCGCACGCAGCGGCTCGACGTCCATCCACGGCCGCCCGACGACCCACAGCTCGGCGCCCTCAATCCCGTCAAAGGCGTCAACCAGGACGTCGACTCCTTTGTAGGGGCGAAGGACGCCAAAGCAGAGGATCACCGGCCCCTCGACCGCCGCCAGCTCGGGCGGCAACGGTTTCTCGTCGGGCTGCTTGGTCAAGTAATCGAACGCGCCGTGGGGGATCGTCTTTACGCGCGCTGGGTCGGCGCCGTAGCGGTCGACGATCTCGCGCGCTCCGGCGGCGGTGTGGACGACCACCGCGTCGCTCGCCGCGACGATCCGCCGCGCGCCCTGCTCGCGCAGGCGCCCCGCCCCGCGCCGCAGGACGTTGTGCGAGGTGAACACGCGCGGAACGCCGCGCGCCAGCAGCGCCGCGTCGAGCGCCTCGAGCGTCAGCCACTGGTAGTGGACGACATCGATCCCGCGGCCGCCAGCGCGGCGGTGGCGCAGCATGTCGGGCAGGTGCTCGCCGAGCTTGTAGGCCTGCCGCACCCGCGTCGAGCGGTGGCGGGCCATCGAGCGACGGTAGAAGTCCTCGCTGAGCACGAACCCGGCCGGCGGCGGCGCCTCGTAGGTGGGGCGGCTGGTCGACAGCTCCACGCTCACGCCCGCGCGCGCGAGCGCGCTGGCCAGCGCATGGTCGTACGGCGGTGTATAGGCCGGGGGATCAACGAGCCGGACGCGCACGTGGGCATTCTCGTCGCTTTGCCGCTGCGCGGCTGTTGCGGTGAGGGTGTTTCCCGTAACTGGGTGCGACGTAGCGTGGGCGGCATGGTTACGCATATCCTCGGACGGGCGGTGCAGCACGGTGCTACACTCGTATGGATGCCTACTTCCCACCCTCGCCACACGATCACTGAGACGCCTGTGTTGCACGAGGTGCTCGAGGAGCTGCGGTCGGCGCTCGGACGCAGTCGGATCGACTTTGGCGAGCTCGCGATGCTTGGCGCGCGCGCGAAGTTGAGCGAGCTGAGGCAGGAGAGCCCCGCCACCCGGTCCGCGCGTGAGTGGCTGCTGTGGGAGATTCGCGAAGGCGACATCGAGCCTGACATCGCAGCGGCAGACGAGGTCAAGTATCTCGGCTTGATCGCGGACGACGAGCAGTGACGTGCTGCTGATCGACAACTCGGCGTGGTCGCGGAGGCGCAAGGTGGGTGCGCGAGACCGTCTCGAGGAGGTGCTCGCGGCCGGCGACATCGTGGTCTGTGTGCCCTTTCTGCTCGAGGCGGGCTACTCCGCTCGATCTGGCGCTGAGCACGAGGCGCTGATCGGCAGGCTCCAGATGCTGCCGCGAGTCGAGGTGACGGCTGATGTAGAACGGCTCGCGCTGCGTGCACAGTCCGAGCTCGCCACCGTCGGCCACCACCGTCTCGCCCCGGCGGATCTGATGCTCGCCGCTTGTGCCCACCACTCGCGCCACGGCGTCCTCCACTACGACCGCGACTACGACGTGATTGCTGCCCACACATCGCTCGAGTTCGCGAGCGAGTGGGTTGCGCCGGCCGGCACGCTTGACTGACCGGTCGCGACGAGCCGCCCCGGCCCGCGCAGGAGGGGCGTCGCTCGAATAGCGTTCCGCGGCGTGCAGTCGAGCCGCCTGGTCCGCGTGGTGTTCGCCTTGCTCGTGCTCGTCACCGCGGGCGCGTTTGTCGTCACGCAGGTGCTGAAGACCGAGATGCCGGTGGTGCTGCGCTTCTCGGTCGCGCCGATCTACTTCTCGCCGAACGGCGACGGGGTGCGTGACCGCGTGCGAGTCGGATTCGATCTGTCCGAGACGGCAGAGGTCTCGTTCTCGGTCATCGACATGGACGGCAACGAGGTGCGCGAGCTGGCCGACGACCGCGAGCTCGCCGGCGACAAGCGCTGGCGCTTCTGGTGGAACGGCCGTGACGACGACGGCAACGTGGTGGCGGACGGCGTCTACCGGATGCGCGTCGTGCGGCGCAAGGAGGGACGGCGGCTCGACTCGTTCAAGGAGATCGTTGTCGATAACACTGCGCCGCGGGTAGCGCTGCGTTCGGCCGAGCCGGGCGTAGTCGAGCCGTCGAACGGCAGGCGCGTGGCCGTGACGATCCGCTACCGCGGGCCGAGCACGCGGGGTCCCGAGTTCCGCGTCTGGCGCACCGACGACGGCGAGCCGCGGATCGTCGACCGCTTCCGCGGGGACGAACGCAGGCGGGGCGTCTGGAACGGGCGCGTGATCGGCGGCAACTACGCGGTCGACGGCGACTACGCCTTCCAGGTCCGCGTGCGCGACAAGGCCGGCAACGAGGCACTGGGGCCGCCCGGGATTCCGGCGGCGAGGATCGCGCTGCCACATACGGGCGTCGCGGTACGGCGGCTGACGCTCGAGGGGCCAGGCGGCGTCGTCCCCGCCGGCTCGCTGGCGAAGCTGCGCGTCGGGCCGGCGGCGCGACGCTTCGAGTGGAGGCTGACGCGGCTCGGATCGAACCGGGTGCTGAAGCAGGGCGATCGCCGTGGCGGGGCGCTGCGCGTGCGGCTGCCGGACGACGCGCGCAGCGGCGTCTACGTGGTGCGTGTCGAGGCGCGCGGCGTGCGCGAGGCTCGCGGCACGGCGGGCGGAGACGACCGAGCCGCGGCAAGGCGCGCGCGACGCGCCGACGGGCCCGTCCGCACGGCTAGCTGGCCGCTGGTCGTCGCCGGGCTGCCACCGAAGGGCGTGCCGGCCGACCGGCCGCGCCCACTGGTCGTGCTGCCGGCGATCTCCTGGCAGGGCGTCAACCCGTTCGACTCCGATCTCGACGGCTTCGCCGACACGCTCGGGGACAGCGGTTCAATCCCCGCCGAGCGCCCCTACGCCGGCGGTCGGTTCCCGACGGGCTTAGTCCGTCAGAGCGCCCCGCTGCTGAGCTTCCTCGACCGTGCGCGGCTCGCCTACGACCTGACTACCGACCTCTCGCTCGCTCGCGGTGAGGGTCCGGCGCTCGGCAACGCGCCCGGGATTGCCGTCGGAGGCAGCGCGATCTGGCTGCCGCGCCGGCTGCGTGAGCGACTGCTCGGCGAGGTGACCGAGCAGGGCAAGGCGGTCGCGATCTTTGGCGGCGAGTCGCTACGCCGCAGCGTTGCGCTGACCGGCGACCGGCTGCGCTTCCCCAGCCCACCGCGGCCCGACGACCTGTTTGGCGAGCGTGTCCGCCCCGAGCGCGTCGACCCGCCGGCACCGCTGTCGGTCGAGGACGATCGGCTGCGGCTGTTCTCGAGCGTCGACAGCCTGTTTGGCGAGTTCAGCCTGATCGACCGCTCGGTGTCGCTGCCCGACGACGCTCGTCTGCTGTCCGCCGCCGGCCGTGACCCCGGCCAACCGGCGTTCATCGGCTACCGGCTCGGCAAGGGCACGGTGATCCGCGTCGGCTCGCCACAGTGGACGCGCCAGCTCGACGAGCGCGCGCTCGACATCGAGATTCCGCGCATCACCAAGCGGATCTGGCAGCTGCTCGGCCGCTGACCCGCGCCTCGCTCCGCGACGTCTGCAATCCTGCGACGCGATGAGGCGCCCCCTCCTAATCATCGGCGCCGTCGTTGCCCTGATCGTGGTCGGCGTCGGTGCGTACATGTACCTGAGCGACGAGGACCCGCCGGAGAAGCGCGGCTCGGCCAAGGTCGAGTTCGATGCCGATGCGGGGCCGGAGAAGCCGAAGCCGCCGCCAGTCATCGCCGAGCCGTGGCCGACCTTCGGCTACGACCTCCAGCGCTCCAAGGCCGCGCCCTACAAGCACCGTCCGCCGTACAAGCGGATCTGGCGCCTCGACGCGCTCGACTCGCTCGAGTACCCGCCGTCGGCGGCTTACGGCAACGTCTACGTCGCTCAGCAGAAGGGGCTCTTCTTCGCGCTGAACGGCAAGACCGGCAAGCCCATCTTCAAGCGCAAGGACTTCAAGCGCTGTGCCGCGTCGGCGCCGACGATCGCCAACAACACGATCTACCAGTCCTACATGGACTGGGTCGGCGATTTGAACAACCCGTGCCCGCAGGACGCCGGCAACCCGACCGGCTTCCTGATCGCGATGAACGCCCGCACCGGCCGGCCGAAGTGGCGTTTCAACGCCCAGCCGATCGAGTCGTCGCCGCTGCTGCGTAACGGCAAGCTCTACGTCGGCTCGTGGGACGGCAACGTCTACGCGATCGACGCGAAGACCGGCAAGCAGGTCTGGGCGCACCAGACCGGCGACCGCGTCAACAACTCGGCGGCCTACCTGAAGGGCCGCATCTACATCGCCAACGACTCCGGCGCGCTCTACGCGCTCAACGCCGGCACCGGGCAGCAGGCCTGGAGCGCCAGCGACGCGACGGAGTTCTTCTACGCCGCGCCAGTCGCCGCCTACGGCCGGATCTACATCGGCTCGACCGACGGCACGATGTACGCCTACGGCGCGAAGACCGGCAACCTGCTCTGGGCCAAGCCGCTCGGCACCTACATCTACGGCTCGGCCGCCGTCTTCGACAAGAAGGTCTACGTTGGCACCTACGACGGCAAGTTCTACGCGCTTGACGCCGCGACCGGCGACACCGTCTGGCAGAAGGAGATGCCCAGCTCGGTCCATGCGCCGCCCGTCGTTCTCGACGGCCTCGTCTACGCCGCCACCTGCGCCACCTGTGGCTCGGCCGCCCAGCGCTACGTCAAGCAGGGCGTCGACTCCACCACCGCTTTCAACGCCAAGACCGGCAAGCAGGTTTGGCGCAACAACGCCGGCAAGTACGCCTCCCCGATCATCGCCGACCAGGATCGCGTCTACTTGACGGGCCGCAGCATGCTCTACGGGTTGAAGCCGGTGAAGCCGAAGCAGCGGCGAGCTGGCGCTCAGCAGACTCAGAAGCAGGTCGCGGTCCCCGCGCAGCGCTAGTAGGGCGAACCGGCTAGCCCAGCACGCCGCTCGCGGCGACGCCGACCAGCGTTCCGATCACGCTGATCAGTCCTACGACCAGGGCGATGCCGAAGCTCATCAGCATCTTTCGTAGCTCCGCGATCTCGCCCTTGACGTCGCCGATGTCGCCCTTCAGGTCGGTGCGGAGGTCAGCGATGTCGCTCTTCAGTTCGTCGCGGTTAGCACGGATCTCGCTCCGGAGCTCCCTTCGCAGTTCGCGGATGTCGGTGTCGATGCGCTCGAAACCAGCGTCCATGCGGGTCGCGAGGTCGTCCATTCGCTCGTCTGTCCAAGCCATTGCAAGCACCTCCCCGAGGCTATCGCGCGAGGTCCGTTCCGGGACAGCATATACGCTAAATTCGTGTAACAGTCGTGTTACACGAGTGACGGTTCGGTGTGCGCTCCCAGACGGCGATGGCGGCGGCGATGATGGCGCCGGTAAGCGGCCAGACGAGGTAGTAGTTGTTGAAGGTGCGGCCGATGAAGAGGAGCACCAGAATCGAGATGGCGAAGGCTGCTGCGGCGGGCCAGAGCTGGCGGACTCGGTTCACCGTGTAGAGGAGGTAGACGGTCAGGGGGAGCCAGGTGAGGATGGCGATCAGGGCAAAGGGGTAGGCGCCGTCGCGGTCGGCGAGGATCCCAGCGCGGACGAGCATGGCGGAGAGGCCGTAGCCGACGATCTTGTACGTGCCGGCGCCGAACTCGACGGTGTCCTCCCAGAATGCGTTCGGGTCGGTGACGATGAACGGCAGGCAGGCGACGGCGATGACGGCCGCGAAGATGGCGGCGCAGCGCAGCAGTTCGCGGCCGACGCCGCCGGCGAGCTGCTCGCGCAGAGACGGGTCGTCGGCGGTCTCGCGCACGCCGGCGCCTTGCTTTGCGGCCATCAGCGCCAAGAACGGGATTGCCACCACTGCGAACTGCTTGAAAAGGACGGCGGCGGCGAGCGCGATCGCCGCCCAGCGGAAGCGACTGCGCGTCGCGAGCGCGAAGGCGAGGATCGTCAGCGTCAACGCGGGGGCGTCGTTCTGGCCGAACCAGGCCGAGCGAACGGCGATCGGGTTGGCGACGACCACCGCGCCGAGTGCCAGCCGCCAGGCGAGCGGGCCGCGGAACGCGAGCACCGCGAAGAAGCCGGCGAGCGTCGCGAGCAGGACGAACAGCCGGTAGTCGTCGAAGGGCGCGGGGATCACCGCTTGCCAGCCCGCGGCGCTGATCGCGGTGCCGGGGAAGTAGGCGTAGTGGACGAGCGGGACCTCGCGCTCGCGGATCCGCTCCGAGGCCGCGCCGTCGAAGCTGTAGAAGCGCTCCATGCCGGAGAAGCGGTAGTTGTGGCCGTAGGGGTTCTCGCCGTGCAGGACGAGATCGCCAGCGAGGTCGATCTGGAAGGTCGAGTCGTTGGTGAAGAACCACGGCTCGGTCGCGTCGCGCAGGCCGATCTGCAGCAGCGTCGACGGCAGCAGCAACGCCAGCGCAACGCCGACTGCGATCGCCGTGCCGGTCCAGGCCGGCCAGTCGCGCTCCGGCCGGCGCAACGCCCAGGCAGCGGTCAGCGCCAGCGCCAGCCCCGCAAGGAAGCAGGCGGCGCGCGCAAAGCCGACGTCCCACTCCTTGCCCGCAGCGCGCACCAGTGGACCGAGCAGGCCGTTGGGGTCAACCGCTCCGGGCCGGAACGGCCACGGATCGGAGCCGAGCTCCGGCAGGTTGATCGCGATCAGACCGAGCAGGACCGCCAGCAGCCCCCAGAACCCGGCGGCGGACAGGCGGCCAGAGAGGCCGAGTGCGTCTTTCAAGCCGTCGCCTCCGCCGGGTCGCCGTCGTAGACCACTTCGCCGCGGCCGGTGCCGTCGTCGCGTCGCGGCCAGGTGAGGTAGCCGGCGCCGATCCCTAGCGCCAGCCAGGTCAGCGGGTCCTCGAGGAAGCCCGGGTAGAAGAGCGACTGGACGAAGACGCCGAGCAGGACGGCAAGCAGAGCGAGCCCGACACCCGGCTCGAGTCGACGCACTGCGCCGAGCATCCGCACGGCTCCGACCAGCAGCCAAACGAGCAGTGCGACCCCGACCGCGCCGAGCTCGGCGAAAACGGTCAGCAGCGCTGTGTGCGAGACGAAGTTCGGCGTCGGGCGGTCGCGCTCGGAGAGCCGGCGGCTGGCGTCCGGCTGGCCGCCGACGCCGACGCCGATCTCGGGGTGGCGCTCGATCACCCGTACGGTCTCCTCGACGCGCTGCGAGCGATCGGCGGTCTCGTTGCGGAACGAGTCGCCGCGGACCGGGATCGAGACGAGATAGCCGACCATCAGCACCGCCACCAGTGCGAACGTTCCCACGACCGCCAGTCGGACCCGGCGCGTCCCCGTCAGTGCGGCGATCACCAGCGTCACGACGACCAGGGCGATCATGCTCGACTGGGAGTAGGAGACGAACAGACCCGCCCACAGCAGGACGACCAGCCCGGTTGCCAGCCGCAGGTCGATCCGCCGCAGCGCCATCAGCGCCAGCACGACCGCGAGCCCAACGACAAGGTGGCGGCCGTAGAGGCTCGGGTCGCCGAACAACGAGGTGACGCGAAAGAAGTTCGAGTTGGCGTTCGACAGCGCGAGGTTTGGCGCGAAGAAGAACAGCTCGCGCGTCGCGGCTTGGAACAGTCCGATGACGGCGAACAACGACGCCATCGCGATCGTCACGGCCGCCAGTGCGCGCGGCATCCAGTCGGGGAACGGCGATCGGGCGAGCGTGCCGAGCAGGACCGCGAACGGCAACAGGAAGAAGACGAGCACCTCTACTCCCGCACGTGGATAGTCGGCCCAGAGCAGCGACACGCAGGCGAAGCCGAGCAGCGCCGCCACGGGTAAAGCCAGCGAGCGCGGCAGCGCGCGGGTCGGCAGCGTTCCCTGCTCGCTTGCGGCGAACGCGCGCCAGGCGAGCGCCAACGCACCGGCTGCGAGGACGAAGTAGAGCAGCAGCAGCCGGCCCAGCTCGCCGTTCTCGGCAAGTGCGATCGGGAAGCCGCCGCCATCCTCGAGCGTCAGCGGCGGTCGTAGCGGAGCCGCGACGAGGATCGCTAGCGGTAGCCAGGCGGGATTGCGCACCAACAGTGCAGCGGCGGCGAGCAGCACCGTGAGGCCGAGCACGGCCGCGACCACGCCGGGGCCACTGGCGAGCGCGTCGAGGCGGCCGATTCCCGACGCGGAGTGGATCAGCCCGGCGCCGCCAAGGCCGATCAGCGCCAGCCCACCGACGACCATCGCGCGCCCGCGTCCAGCCAGCAGCAGCACGACTCCGGCGGCCGCTAGGAGACAGGCGATGTTGGCGAGGTCGGGGTGATCCATGGTCAGGGTGCGATTCGCGCCCGGCGGTTGTACTCCTCGGCCGCCTCGCGGATCCCCTCGCCGCGACTCGGGGTCAGCTCCTGGCGGGCGTGCAGCAGGAAGCGGCGCGGATCGTGGCCGGGAAGCACACTCGCCGCCAGCGCCCGCTGGAGATAGAAGACGACGCCGAGCAGCCGTGTCACCAGGCGCGTGGCGGGGGTGTGGTGTTTACGCATGTAGAGATCGCGGTTGCGGTGGAACTCGACAATCCGTCGCCGCGCCCGCCGCAGGTCGGTTGTCAGCTGGTCGTGGTGGATGGCGTGAGCGGCTGGGACGTAGAGGATCGCCCAGCCGGCGTCATGCAGGCGCTTGCAGAAGTCGGTCTCGTCGGAGTAGACGAAGAAGTCGGGATCGAGATAGCCAACTTCGGCGGCCGCCTCGCGGCGAACGAGCATCGCGCTCGACTGCGTCCAGCCAACCCGGCGCGTGCGCTTGCCGCGGCTCTGCGTGGTGAGCAGCTTGTGCAGGAACAACACGCCGGCGAGCGATGCGCCAACGCCCGGCAGTCGCCAGGCGCAGGCTTTGCGCTCCCCCTCGCTGGACAGCAGCTGGGCGCCGGCTGCTGCTGCGTCCGGGTTCTCTTCGAGCGCTTCGAACAGCGCCGCGGCCGCCCCGGCGTGCAGCTCGGAGTCCTCGTTGAGCAGCAGGCAGTAGCGCCCGCGCGCAGTCTCGAGCAGCGTCGAGTCGTTCGCTGCCTTGCCGGCGCGCCGGTTGAGCGCGATCACGCGCGCGTCGTAAGGACTCTGCTCGAGCGCCGCGACCGATCCGTCGTCCGAGCAGTTGTCGAGCACGAGGATCTCGTGCAAGACACCGGCGGGATGGGTCCGCTGGATCGCCGCCAAGCAAGCGAGCAGATACTCGCGCCCGTTCGTGTTGACGACGCAGTAGGAGAGGTCGACGTCGCTCATGAGGAGCTCCCGGCCGCGCGCTCCAACACCGCGCGCAGACGCTCCGCGAGCAGGTCGCGGTCGAACTCGCGCTCGGCGAGCCGGCGGGCGTTGGCGCCATAGCGACGCACGCGCTCGGGGTCGTCGCGCAGCGCCAGCACCTTCTCCGCGAGGTCAGCAGCGTCGCCCGGACGGGCGTACATCCCTGCCTCGTGCTTCTCGACCAGCGTGCGCTGCCAACCGTCGGTGTTGACGATCGCCGGCCGTCCCGCGGCGAAGGTGTCGAACAGCTTGTTCGGCGAGTTGGTCGCGAGGATCGGCACGTCCTTGAAGATCGTCATGCAGGCGTCGGATGCCGCGGCCAGCCGCGCCGCGGCGTGCTTGTCGCCGGCTGGGGCGAAGACGACGTTGTCGAGCTCGCGGCGGTGTACTTCGGCCTCGAGCGCCGCTCGGCGCTTGCCGTCGCCTTGCAAGATGAAAACAACCCCGGCGGCCGGCACCTTCAGCAGCGCCGCAGCCTCGATCACCTGCGTTAGGTCGTTCGCCTCACCCATCGTTCCGAAGTAGGAGCAGACGAAGTCGTCGGCCCCAACACCGAGCTGTGCGCGTAGGTCACCCGGATCGAGATCGGGCGAGAAGAGATCGAGGTCGGATGCGTTGGGGATCAGCGCGACTCGGTTGGGATCGATGCCGGTCGCGACGATCCCGTCGCGCATTCCTGGAGACAGCGCGACGATCTCTGTGGCCGAACGGTAGATAGCTCGCTCCAGCCAGCGCGCGAAGCGCTGCGCCGCTGGAGACCGCAGCGCGCCCATCTGGATCGGCGCTTCGGGCCAGAGGTCGCGCACCTCGAAGACCAGCGGCACACGCCAGCGCCGTGCCGCGGCGATCGCCGGTAGCGCCATCGTCAGTGGCGGCGAAGTCGCGAACACGACGTCAGGCCGCGGCCCGCGCAGTGCCGCGGCGGTTGCGGCGAGCGCAAAGCGGACGAACGCGAGCAGACGCCGCCCGTAGCCGACGCCGGTCGCGCGCACATAATCGCCGTAGCCACCGCGTGCCTCGACGACGCGAATGCCGTCGACCGCCCGCTCGCCGCCATCGCCCGCGGTCACCATCGTCACCTCGTGACCGGATTCGACCAGACGGCGCGCGAACTCGTACGAGCGTGTGCCGCCGGTCCCCGTACGGGTCATGAAGAACTGGTGCAGGTAGACGATGTGCACGCGAGCGCCGCCACCGTACCCAAGATCGCGCCGACCCCGGCCGCCGGGGCAGGGATCGACTCCGGCTAGACGGGAGCCAGCCCGGTCTCCAGGACCGCCCCCAGGGCAGCCGCGCGAACGTCCATCGCCCGCTCTGAGACCAGCTCCAGCGGGCGGGCCTCGAGGTTCGGGTTCCAGCCGCGCAGCCAGTGGGCCACTCGGCGTTGCTCCATGCCGCCGTCGAGCAGGATCTTCGCCGTGGCGCGCAGATCGTCGAGCGAGATCGCCGCGTCGGGCCGCGGCTCCGCCTGCCCCGTGCCCCAATTGCGCAGCCCGCTCACCGACACTCCCGTGGCGGCGGCGATCTCGGAGGCATGGAGGCCAATCGTCAGCAGTCCATGCACTCGCTCGCTCGTCGTGGCGATCGGCCGCAGACACTCCTCCACGTTCGTCGTCGTGGGTGTCTCGACCTCGATGCGTGCCATTTCATCCTCCAAGTCGTTGGTCTGTTGGTCGATTTGTTGATCCTTTGGTTGAGCGCTAGTTGATCGCCTGAACGATTGCGCGACCACCACAAATGTACTTCTACATAGAGCGCCGGACGGCACCCTAGCGCAAAGAACGTGCTGTACGCCCGTGTCTTCCAATTTATGCTCAATTACGGGCAAAATGCAGCTCAGCCTTGTACATCCTAGCAGCCGACTCCAGCAAAGGCGGATAAACTAGCTTGCTAAAGGCGTTTGACATGCGCTAAGATGTGCCACAGGCAGGCGGATGAACCGAGGAGGCGTAGTGGACAAGGATCATGACAGTGACCGGATGTACGACGATTGGGAGGAGCAGGGGGACACGGAGCGAGCGGTCGCCGTCGGCGCCAGGGGGCTGGAGCAGGTCCGCGATGGACGGCTCGACCCGGTGGCGAACCTCGAGTCGATCGAGCGGTGGGCCGAGGCGCAGTTCGACGGCGTTGGCGGCCGGCCGTCGCGCGTCGTGGGCGCGCTGCGCACGGCGATACCGGAGCTTCGGCGCGCCGAAGCGCTAGCCGGTCACGCGACCGACCGCTTCCTGGAGTTGCGCTTCCGCCCGCAGGTGCTGCTGTGCCGGGCGTACCATGTCGCCGGCGACACCGCGCGCGACGCCCTGAATCAGTCCTATGCCTGCGTATGGCAGACGGTCGATCTGGCCGGGGGCCTTCTGCCGTTGCGCGAGGCGCTGCGGCGGTCGTACGCGAACCCGGTCGCAGAGCACGCGGTCGGCGCGCTCGGGATCTTCATGGCGACGCTACGACGCACGGACCTTCCGGAGCAGACACGGGCGACGCTCGTCCGGGTCTGTCGCGAGCTTGTCACCGGATACGTGCTGGACGCCGAGGACGAGCCGGTCCGCTACCGGCGCACGGATGCCCTCGCGGCGCAGGGCTTCTACCTGTTCAACGCCATCGCCGATCCCGCGGACGTCGCGCTCGTCGAGGCGCTCTACCGGCTCGACGTGGCGACGCGGCCGCTTCATGCCCGCGCGCAGGCAACGCGCGCGCTGAGGGACTTCGAGTATGCGCGGTTCCGAAACGACGAGGCGGCCGTGGCCGCCTATCGGGTTCAGGCGGTGACGGACCTCAGCCGCTGCCGGCTGCGCCGCCACAAGAGCGTCGTCGCCGAGCAGGGGTACCTGGCGGCGGCCTGAGAGAGCGCACCGCGGCGGCGACCAGGTCGCCGCGGGCGCTGAGCCTCTCTACGATCCCGCCATGGTCACCCAGGCAGCGGCAGCCGCGGCTCGTTGAGTCGGCGACTCGACATCGCGATCGCGTCGATCGCCGTCCTGCTCGCCGCGCCGCTGATCGCGATCTGCGCGCTCGCGATCAAGCTCGACTCACGCGGACCGGTCTTCTACCGCCAGCGCCGCGTCGGCCGCGACGGCGTTCCGTTTGAGCTGATCAAGCTGCGCACGATGGTCGTCGACGCCGAGCACAGTGGCGCCGGCCTCTACATTGAGGACGGCGACACGCGGATCACTCGCGTCGGCCGCACACTGCGCCGCTTCTCGCTCGACGAGCTGCCGAACCTGTTCAACGTGATGCGCGGCGAGCTCGCGGTCGTCGGCCCGCGCCCGACCGTCCAGGTCCAGGTCGACCGCTACACGCCGCACCAGCGCCGCCGGCTCGAGGTCAAGCCCGGCATCACGGGCTGGGCCCAGGTCAACGGCCGCACCTCCCTGTCCTGGCCGGAGCGGATCGAGCTCGACGTCTGGTACGTCGACAACCGTTCGCTCGCGCTCGACCTACGCATCCTCGCGCGAACCGCGCGGATGCTGATCACCGGCCACGGCCTCTACAGCAGCGACCTCAAGCAGGGCTGGGACGACTAGCGCGCCTGAGCCCCGCCACGGACCGCGCGAGCTGCCCGGCCAACGCTGATCGTGACCGGCTCGGTGGCGCCGCGGGCGTTGCTGGGGTCGGCCTTCGTCGCTACGTAGAAGCGGTAGGTGCCGGCGCCGGAGGGAATGAAGAAGCCGCTGAAGGCGCCCTTGCGAGTGGTCTTCAGCGCCTTGACGCCGACATTGCGGAAGCGGCCGCGGCGCTGGAGCTGAAGCACTTGGTAGACGCGCGCCTTGCGCGGCTTAACGGCACCACTCAGCGTTATCCGCGTGCGAGCCGCACCGCGCCGGGGTGGACGCCGCAGCGTGACGATCGGGCGAACGGCGAGCGTCAGCGTCGGTGTCACCGATGAGCGCAGCTCGCCGGCGCCGGCGAAGCGGACGCGCAGCGGCCGGGTCACCTTCGGCTTGACGACGGCCGAGAACGATCCGTCGCTCCCGGTCGTCGGAATCGAGGAGGTCTTCCAGCGCCCGTCGATCTTCGCCTGGACGGTCACCGGTTGACCGCTGACGGCGGCGTCGCTGTTGGTTGTCAGGCGGCCGGACAGCGTGGCGCTGTCGCCATAGTCGATCGTCCCGCGACGGGCGCTGAGCTGCACGGCGACACTGGTCGCGGTGCCCCTTGGCGCCACCCCGCCGACTAGCGAGCGGAGGTCGTCGAGCTGAGCGTAGAGCGTGCTGCCGGGGCACTCGGTGGCGTTGGTGTCGCGGTGCCCGAGCACGCGCGGCACACGCACGCTCGTGCCCGCCGAGTACTTGTTGGTGCCACCACCGGCGCTCTTCATCACCGCGGTGCCGTTGGTCGGGTAGCCGTGCAGCGGCAGCTTCCAGCGGATCAGCCCCGCCATCGCCTCGAGCGCGGTCTGGCTCTGCGGCACGCTGCTGAACGTGCCGATGTTCGCGATGCCGGTCGAGTAGGAGTTGAAGCCCTCCGCTTGGGCGCCGACCACCGCCGCGCCGACACCGCCGGCACGGCCCTCATAGAGGGTTCCAAAGCGGTCTACGAGGAAGTTGTAGCCGATGTCATTCCAGCCGTTGGTGTTGCGGTGGTAGCGGCACATCGCAAGCACGATCTGCGGCGCCTCGGCACGGCTGTAGTCGTTGAGGTTGACCGTGTGGTGGATGTAGGCGGCGCGGACCTCGCCGTAGAGCGGGTTGCTTCGCGGCGGGCAGTCGTCGCCGGCCCAGCTTGCGCGCGCGACCATTGCCGGCTGCGACTCCTGGGCGCCAGCGAGGTCGGCGCTCAGCAGGCTGGCGGCGGTGGCGACCGCGTTGTTCGCCGTGCCGCGCAGTGCTGTCTCGACGCGGTCGGCGGGTGTCGCGGTACCCGCGGTGTTGACGAAGTGCAGCTGCGCGCCTGGCAGCCGCTCCGAGGAGCGGTACTGGACCCAGTCGGCCTCGCCGGCCCAGACCGGGTTCGACATCCCGGCCGCGGCGGCCTCGTCGGAGCCCGGATCGGGCCCGTCCTCGGCGTGGGCATCGACGGCGGTCCAAGGCGTCCAGTTGCCGTCATCGGTGCGGGTACGCATCGAGAGGGCGGGTTCGGCGTGGTCACGGCCGGACCAGGTCAGCCCGACGAGGTTGAACCGCTTCGGCGCCTCGAACGGCTCAGAAACCACTTTTTCGCCCCGATCGGGGGTGCCGAGGACGTCCTGGGCAGCGATCGAGAAATCGACCGGCTCAGGCCGGTAGGGCTTGGTCGAGAGCGCTGGCGCCGCCACGGCCCCCAGCGCGGCGACGGTCGCGATCGCCACAACAGCTAGCGCGCGTCCCATCACCCCATCGAACACGACTCAGCAGCATCCGTTGCGGCCCTGCAATCGTGTGTGCACGTGATCTACCGCTTCCTCTTCCGACACCTCCTGTTGCGCCTCGACGCTGAGCGGGCGCACCGGGTGGGCACCCGGACGCTCGCCATGCTCGGCCGAATCCCAGGAGCAGGCGCCGTCCTACGTCGAATGCTCGTCCCTCGCGATTCGAGTCTCGAGGTCAAGGCGCTCGGTTTGACCTTCGCCAGCCCGCTCGGTGTCGCCGCTGGTCTCGACAAGGAGGCTGAGTGTTTCGCTGGGCTAGGCGATCTTGGCTTCGGGCACGTTGAGGTCGGCACTGTCACCGCCCACGCGCAGGCCGGCAATCCGAAGCCGCGCGTCGGACGGCTGCCGAGCGACCATGCTCTTTACAACCGGATGGGCTTTCCGAACCCGGGCGCGGCTGCGTTCGCTCAGCGGCTTGCCGAACGGCCACCGAACGTCGTGGTCGGCGTCAACGTCGGCAAGAGCATGGAGGTCGAGCTGGCCGACGCCGCGGCCGACTACCGCGCGACGGTTCGTCAGCTTGCCCCGCTTGCCGACTACCTGGTGATCAACGTCAGCTCGCCGAACACCCCGGGCTTGCGGTCGATGCAGTCGGTCGATGAGCTGCGCGGATTGGTCGACGCGGTCCGTGATGAGCTGCGCACGATCGGCCACGCCCCGCCGCTGCTAGTCAAGATCGCGCCCGACCTGGCAGACGCGGAGATCGACGCGATCGCCGACTACGCCGTCGAGACGGGACTAGATGGGCTGGTTGCCGTCAACACGACGATTGACACCGCGCTTCTCCAGCACTCGCCTGCCGAGGAGCGCGCCGCCGTCTACGGCGGGATCTCAGGAGCGCCCCTGAAGGCTCGCGCGGTCGAGGTGCTGCGTCGCCTGCGCGCCCGCGCCGGCGACGACCTCGTCCTGATCTCGGTCGGCGGCATCGAGAGCGCCGACGACGCCTGGGAACGGCTCGAGGCGGGCGCGACCCTCGTCCAGGCCTACACGGGATTCGTCTATGGCGGCCCGCTCTGGCCGCGTCGCGTCAATCGCCAGCTCGCGCGCCGCGCGGCTGGGCGTGACTAGGGGACGGGCTCGGGACCGCGTGAGCGGTTCTCGTCCTTGAAGGACTCGATCGCCGTAAAGACCTCGTCGTTGAGCTCGGAACAGCCCAAGAGCTGTCCGGTGCCGTTCGGCTGCGGGTCGCGGTTCCAGGCGGTGGCGGCGACGGCGTAGGTCATGCCGGTCGTGTCCGGCGTGAGAACCATCTGGTAGGTGTCCTCGTCGTAGTAGGCCTTGAGCGCGGCGCGCTGGTCGCCCGGCAGGTTCTTCTTGAACCAGATGAGGATCCGGCCGTGCTCGAGCGTGTGGACGAGCTCCTTGACGTCCGGCGGATCCTCGTAGGCGCCGTCCTCGGCAGGTGCCTGGTAGTGCTGGCCCGAGGTCGGCGGCTTCGATGCGTACTTGACGGTCTGCACGAGGTCGGCCAAGTGCTCGCGGCTCTTGGCCGGGAAGCTCTTCAACTCGCAGCCGGCGGCCTTAGCCGCGGCAGCTACGTCGACGTCGTCTTTCGGCTCCGGGAAGCTGCCGCCGTCGGGTAGGACGTCGCCCGAGGCCGAGCTGCTGCCGCCTCCGCCGCCCCCAAGCAGCACGACGGCGATGATCACCGCGACGACGACGATCCCGCCGCCAACGCCGTAGCCGATCAGCTGCTTGCGGCGCTGCCCCGCTTTCGCGGTGGCTTCGCGCTGCTCGCGCTCCTTGCGCAGCTGCTCTTTCTGCTCCCTCCGGCTGGCCATCGCGGACGAAGACTAGTGGGCAGCCGCGGCGCGCGCCACCCGCATCCGTGGCGCCGTCCAACAGTCGTCGACGAAGTCCGCGATCTCGCCGGTCAGTCGCTCCGGCGCCGTTCGCAGCTCGACGATCGAGGAGGCCTCGACGATCCTCGCGTTCGGCATCTCGTGGACGAGCATGTCGGCGTCGGAGAAGGGATGAATCGGGTCACGGTTGTGGCCGATCACCAGCGTCGGCGGGGCGAGCGTGCGGCGGACCTCGGTGGGCGGTGCCACGCGGCCAAAGAACAGGCCCTGGAGCACCGACGCCGATGGCTTCGGGTCCTGGCTCACCCAGTCAAGCATCATCCTGCCTAGCAGCGGTCCACGGCGTGGCACGAGCCGCGCGACACGGCTCAGCGGGCGCGTGATCGGTGCTCCGAAGGTCAGCGAGATCAATAACGGCGTGAAGCCGATCGCGCAGCCAAGCAGCGCGTTGTCGAGCACGGGCATCTCGACCAGCAGGCCCTTTACGCGCGACTGATCCCGCGCGGTCGCCTCGAGTGCGCTGTTGGCGCCGAGCGATGTACCGCCGAGCACCGCCTGCTCGATCCCAAGGTGGTCGAGCAGACCGAGCGTCTGCGCCCCGAATGTGGTCATCGAGTACTCCCACATCTCCTTGGGACGGTCCGAATCGCCGTGACCGAGCAGATCAAGACACAGGACGCGATGGCCGCGCTGCGCCAGCTCCTCGGCCAGGGGCTGATGCATCTTGCGGTTGAACAGCAGCCCGGGCATCAGCACGATAGGCCGCTCGCCCTTGCCGTACTCGTCATACACGAGCCGGTGACCGTCGTGCTTGAAACTGCGTGTCTTCGGCGCCATCCCGCCCTAAGGCTACGCCTCTGCCGTGTGCGGCTCGCCAGTTGACGTCTCACTGATCCCGAAGCGGGCGTGCAACCTCCGTAGCGGGGCTGGCGCCCACCAGTTCCACTCGCCGAGCAGCTCCATCAGAGAGGGGACGAGTAGGGCGCGGATGATCGTTGCGTCGAGCAGCACGGCAAGCGCGGTGCCGATGCCGTTCTGCTTGACGAAGATGATCTCCGAGGTTGCGAAGGCGCCGATCGCGACGGCGAACAGCAGCGCGGCGGCGGTGACGATCCGGCCGGTCCGCTCGAGTCCCATCGCGACGCTGTCGGCGTTCGAAGCGCCGGCGTCACGCGCCTCCTTGATCCGCGACAGGAGAAAGACCGCGTAGTCGGTCGAGAGGCCGAAGGCGACCGCGAACAGCAGCACCGGCATCGTTTGCTCGAGTCCACCTTGACTCGTGTAGGCGAGCAGGCTCTCGAGCCGGCCGTCCTGGAATATGAACACCAAGATCCCAAAGACCGCGCTCAGGTTGAGGATGTTCATCAGCAGCGCCTTGATTGGTAAGACGACCGATCCGGTCATCAGGAAGAGGATCAGCAGCGTCGCGATCACCACGATCGCGACCGCCACCGGCAGATGGTCGACGAGACTGCTCTGGAAGTCGAGGAAGTAGGCGGTGCCTCCCGTCACCTGGATCGTCGTCCCCGGAGGGGCGGGCAGCGCGCGGATCGCCTCCACTGTGTCCTGGCTCTCGTCGGAGATGAACGCGGACTCGGACACCGCCTGGATCAGCGTCGAGCCGCCGGCGACCGGCTGTGGCGGCTGGACCTCCGCGACACCCGCGACCTCCGCGAGGTCGCGTCGTACCGACGCGACCTGCGCTCGGTCGGCGTTGCTAACGACGACGTCGATCGGGGTGTCGCGGAACGGCGGGAAGTCGCTGCGCAGCACGTCGTCGACCTGGCGCGCGCTGCGGTCCTGCGGCAGGATTTGGGCGTCGACCGAGGTGAACTCGATCGACCAGAACGGGATCCCAAGCGTCAGCATCAAGACGGTTGCCGCAATCGCGATCCGCCCGGGGAAGCGCTGGACGAAGCGCGATAGCCGGTACCAGAAGCCCTCGCTGTCGGGACGCGCGTCAGCCTCGGCGCGGCGCTGGAGGAACTTCGGCGCGCCGGCGTTGACGCGGTTGCCAAGCAGGGCGAGGACCGCGGGCAGGACGATCAGCGAGACCGCGGCGGCGAGCAGCGCCACAGCCGCGCCGCCGAGGCCCATCGAGTAAAGGAAGCGCTGTGGGAAGACGAGCAGCGAGGCGAGTGCGGCAGCGACGGTCAGCGAGCTGAACAGCACAGTCCGCCCCGCGGTTGCCATCGTCCGCCGCATCGCCGGCAGGCCGGGTCCGTCCTTGGCGATCTCCTCGCGGTAGCGCGAGACGACAAACAGCGAGTAGTCAATCGCCAATCCAAGCCCGAGACCGGTGGTCAGGTTGAGCGCGAAGATCGAGATCGAGCCGAACTCCGACGCGATGCTCAGCGTCAGGAACGTGCCGACGATCGCCAGTCCGCCAACGAGCAGTGGCAGGGCCGCCGCGACGAGGCTGCGGAAGAACAGCAGCGAGAGCAGGAACAGCAGCGGGAACGCGAGCGTCTCAGCGCGCTGCAAGTCCGACTCCACCTGCTCGTTGACCTGGGCGTTGGCCAGCGCTGGCCCGCCGACGAGCACGTTGGGCTCGTCCGCCAGATTCTCGGCGATCCGCTCGCCGGCGGTCTGCCACTGCTTGTCATCAGTCGGCTTCAAAGCCACCGCGAGGTACTGCGCATCGCCGTCCTTGGCAATGAAGGCGGGCAACCGCGTCTCGGCGAAACCGGTGACGGCTGCCACGTCGGGATCGGCCTTAAGCTCGCGCGTGACGCGCTGGACATGCGTGGCCGTCTCGGGAGCGCCCTTCGGCGCATCCGCGAAGAGGACGATCACGCCGGTGTCGCGGTGGCCCGCCTGCTCGAGCTGCTTGCTCGCTTTGACCGACTCGGTGGCCGGGTCGTCGGCGCCGTATGGGTCGAGCTTGTCCGCCACGCCCCCGCCGATAGCGCCGGCGACAAGGAAGAACAAGATCGCCAGACCGACAACCAACTTGCCGCGGCCGCTGGCTAGACGTGCGAGTGCGTCGAACATTGGTTCAGTTCCCTTCCTGTGGTGGCTCGATTTCGTTGAGTCGCCGCTCGAGGCGGTCACAGAGCTCGACGAAGATCTCCTGATAGGCGATCCCGAACTCGAGCGTCAGCAGCGACAGGTCATCGCCACTCTCGTTACGGGCGGACTCGGCCGCCGGCTTGATCCGGCTCAGCTCGTCATGCAGGCGCTGGTGCTTGGCGCGTATCGAGCTCAACAGCGCGACGCGCTCCTCATGGTCGAGTGCGTCAGCGAAGTAGAAGCGCAGCACGCCCTCGTGGCGCAGCTCCGAATGTAGCTCGCCAGGGCGCGTCAGCCACTCGCGCAAAGCCTCCTCGCCGGCCTTGGCCCCCTTCTCCCCCCACCGGCCCCCTCGCCGATCTGCCGGTGGAGGCGCTCGGTAAGCACCTGGAGGCGCAGTTGCAGGGCGGCGGCCAGCAGAGCTATCGACGAGCGCGACACCGCTACTTCCCGTCCCCGGCGGACGGCGACGCAGCCAGCTTCCACGCTCCGTCCTCCTTGACCAGCGGGATCGTCGCGATCGCGCCTTTGCCGCCGAAGCGGACCGAGGCAGTCGCGCGGTCGCCCTCGACGTTGACGCCGACGACCCTCGCGCGCAGGCTCTTCTCGAGCCCCCCGCTCTGACTCGCGCGGCGCAACAGTAGCCCGGTCGCCTTCTCGCACGTCCACTGCACATCGGCGATGCCGGCTGAACGCTCCGCGTAGACGACCGTCTGATGCTTGGCCTCCTCCGACATCAGATCGCAGACCTTTCGCAGGCTCTCGTTGCCATCTGCCGCCTCGAGCGTCTTGATGGCCGGCACGTCGGTCGTCGCCACCCCGGCCTCGACCGCTGCCCCAAAGCCCTCATAGACGTCGTCGACGGACGCTGCGCCAGCGCGGCCCTCCTCGCCGCCGCCGGTTATCGCGAGGCTTCTGTCAGCATTGTCAGCGCCGGATGGCGCGCCGCCACGGTCACCGGTCGCGGGTGGCGCCGTCTGGGTCGTCGCGTTGGCGGAGTCGTCGCTCTCGTCGGAGTCGCCGCAACCGGTGGCGCCCAGCACCGCGCAGGCAGCCGTCAGCAGGGCCGCGATGGTCATGCGAGGGTGGTCGAACACAGAGGCGATCATGGATAAGCCCGCGTTCCGAACCCTAACGCCCCCGAGCGCTACATGTGTCGGTTACCCGCGTGGGTTCTCAATCGACGTCAGCGTCGCCTCGATCTTCTCGCGCAATGGCTCGAAGCGGGGTGGGAGGACGAGTTTCTCGCCGAGGTGGGCGGGGTCCTCGTCGGCGTCGAAGCCGGGGCCGAGGGTGGCGATCTCGAAGAGGACGCCGGACGGCTCGCGGAAGTAGATCGACTTGAACCAGAAGCGGTCGATGATCTCGGTGGCGCGGGCGCCGCCGGCGAGGGCGCGCTCGCGCCACGCCTCGTGGTCGTCCATCGTGCTGGCCCATGCGATGTGGTGAACCGTTCCGGCACCCTCGCGCCCCGGCTCGGCCGGTGGCTCGTCGTAGATCCAGTGCCCGCCGCGGGAGTCGCCGCGGACCTCGTAGACGCGCGTCGCTCCGATGTTGGCGGGCTGGTCGTCGCCGTCGGTGACGGGGGTGAAGCCGAGCTGCTGCTCGATCAGCGCTGTGCTCGCGTCGGGGTTGCTCGAGTAGGCACGCGCGGCGTGAAAGCCCTGCAGTGCGAGCTCGCGCGGAACCTCAGGGTGGTCGGCGATCAGCGGTTGGTCGGGCACGTTGGCGACGAGCAGCTCGTGGCGCAGGCCCTCGGGGTCGGAGAAGCTGAGCGAGTGGGCGCCGCGCTCGGTCTCTACGCCCTCGGCGGCGAGGCGACCGGTCCAGAAGCCGAGCGCCTCCTCGGAGGCGACGCGCCAGACGATCGTGTGGACCATCCCGGCGCCAGCGCGTCCGGGCGCGGCGTCGGGGAACTCGAAGAAGGTGATGTCGGCGCCTGGGTTGCCCTGCTCGTCGGCGTAGAACAGGTGGTAGACCGACGGCTGGTCTTGGTTGACCGTCTTCTTGACCAGCCGCAGGCCCAAAACCCGCGCGTAGAAGTCGACGTTGCCCGGCGCGTCGCCGGTGATGGCCGTTATGTGGTGGATGCCCTCTAGCTGCATCCTGGTGAATCTAGCGCTAGCGCTATGGAGCCAAGCGGAAGGGCGGGTACTGGTCGGTCGTCAGCAGCAGGGCATAGGCGCTGACCCGCCAGAACCAGCGCTGGACGCCGACAACGAAGTCGAACAGCCCGCGCGGGTAGCGGCCGGTGAAGAGGATTGCGAACCAGGCGATCACGACCGCGACGAAGGCGCCGATGCTGAGGAAGAAGAGCACGATGTAGTGCGGGATCGCGAGCAGCCACTTGACGATCGGCATGCCGCGCATCAGCTCGGTCTCGGCATTCGGATAACGGATGTCGAAGCGCAGCGACTGCTGCTCGTCGGTCGACGGGTACTTGTCGTCGAGCAGCGAGACGTAGAGGTGGACACGGCTGGTGAAGCGGGCGAGCTCCTGGTTCCAGTCGAACCACCAGCGCGGGTACTTCTTGCGGAAGAGGATCATCAGGAACGGGCCGCCGAACAGGAAGCCGCCGGCCGCTACCGCGTAGCTGTAGTCACCGGTGCTGTAGGTGGTTCCGGACACTGCCGCGAGCACGATCGCGATTGGGATCACCGTGAAGATTCGGAAGAACGTGGTCAGCCGGTTCAGCTGCCGATCCGGGTACTCGACGTCGTACTGGACTGGATAGTCGCTGGACGGCGGGGCGGGATCGCCCTGCGTGGGGTACGGACCGGTCATCGGAATCCTCCTCGGGCGTGGATGCTTCCTCGCCCGGAGGTCTTCGCCGTCGCCGACCGCTGTCCTGCCTTAGGCGTCGTTACTTGGCAACTTGACGACAGTCACGAAAAAGTTGTCGATCTGGCGTACCACCTCGATGAAGCGCTCGAAGTCGACTGGCTTGGTGACGTATGCGTTGGCGTGCAGCTTGTAGCTGCGCAACACGTCCTCCTCAGCCTGCGAAGTCGTCAGCACGACCACGGGGATCGTGCGCAGAGCGTCGTCGCTCTTGATCTCCGCGAGGACCTCGCGGCCGTCCTTGCGCGGCAGGTTTAGGTCGAGCAGGATCAGGTCGGGACGCACCGCGTCGGCGTGCTCGCCCTCGCGACGCAGGTACTCGAGTGCCTGCTCGCCGTCGGTGACGCAGGTAAGCCGGTTGCGGACCTTGTTGTCCTCGAATGCCTCGCGGATCATCAACGTGTCACCAGGGTCGTCCTCGACCAGCAACACGTCGATCGGCTTGGCGTCCGGGGGCGGCGGGGAAGTCATCGGCTCTCCTCGAGTGCGGGCAGTGTGAAGCGGAACGTCGTACCAGGCCCGGCACCAGGGTCGAGCCAGATTCGGCCCCCATGATGCTCGACGATCTTGCGGCACATCGCCAGCCCGATTCCGGTGCCAGCGTACTCGTCCTTGGCGTGCAGTCGCTGAAAGATCACAAAGACCCGCTCGGCGTACTCGGGGTCGATCCCAATGCCGTTGTCAGAGCAGGAGATCGTCCACTCGCCGTTGTCGCGCTCGGCCGTCAGGCGGACCTCGGGAGGCTGCTCGCCATGGAACTTGAGCGCGTTGGCGATCAGGTTCTGAAACAGGGCGGTCAGCAGCGAAGCCTCGCCGTTGACCGTTGGTAGTGGACCGACGTCGATCTTCGCCCCTGTCTCGACGACCGTCGCGTCGAGATTGGCGAGCGCACGGCGGGCTGTCTCACCAAGATCGATCGGTTGTGGCGTGTCGCCCATCCGGCCGACGCGCGAGAAGGCGAGCAGATCGTTGATCAGCTGCTGCATTCGCTTCGCCCCGTCGACGGCAAACTCGATGTACTGGTCAGCACGCTCGTCGAGCTGACCCTTGTAGCGCTGCTCGAGCAGCTGACAGAAACTTGCGACTTTGCGCAACGGCTCCTGGAGGTCGTGTGACGCGACATATGCGAACTGCTCGAGCTCGGCGTTCGAGCGCTCGAGGTCGCGCGTCTGGGCATCGAGCTGGTCGTGAGTCTCCCGCAGTGCCGAGAGCTCGGCGACGATCCGCTTGCGCATCGAGTCGATGTCGGCCGCGAGGTCCGCGATGTCACGTGGGCCACTGCCGCGGATCGGCATGTCGAACTCGCCCTGGGCGACGCGGCGGACACGCCGTCCAAGCACGCCGATCGGCAACGTCACGCTGCGTCGCAGCATCACCAGCGTGCCGGTCAGTGCCGTGATCAGTAGCAGCACGATCACGCCGAACGACACCGACAGGAACGTCGCCGCATCGCGGAATGCCTCCCTGCCGGCAGCGCGGGCATCGCCAAGACCTCGCTCCTGGTGGGCGAGCGCGACGCGCACTCGATCGAAGAGCCGCTGGCCGCGCTCGACTCCCGCGTTACCGATCGCTCCCGCCCCCTCGCGCCGGACGCGCGCGATCGTCGGCCGGGCGTAGCGAAGCTGCCAAGCACGGGCGTTGCGTACGACCGCATTCAAGTCGTCCGACACCCCCTCCAGGGCCTCCTCGCCGAGTTGGTCGCGCAATCTGGCGAGCGCTCGTTGCTCGTCGACCCTTCCCGTCCGGTACGGCGCCAGGAAGTTCGGATCGCCGGCGAGCACGTAGCCGCGCACGCCTGTCTCCTCGTTGATCAGCGCGTTGGTCAGCCGCAGCGCCTCGACCGACGCCGGGTCGAGGTGGTCGACGACCAACGAGCGCTTGTCGGCAAGGTTGACGATGGTGGCGACGCCGATCACGATGCTGGCGAGGGTGACGATTCCGAGCAGCGCCGCGGCGATGGCGAACCACTGGTTGACGCGAAAGCGCCCACCGCGAGCTGGGAGCTCCGCGGTGGGGGTGGGCGGTGGGGTCACGCGTCGCTGCCGCAGCTAGACAGCATGAGTACGGCGAGGTCGTCGGTCAGCGGCTCGCCGTTGAGTTGCTCGACCTCGGCGATCAGCTGGTCCAGCAGCGCTTGGGCGTCGTCAGGCCAGCTCGACGAGGAAGCGACGAGACGGGCCACCATCTCCACAAGCCGTTCGTCGCCCAGCCGCTCCTCGCCCGCGCCGATCTTGCCCTCGACCAGGCCGTCGGTGTAAAGCAGCACCGTCCACGGGGCGTTCAGCCGCTGTTGGTGGACCGGCCAGTGACTCTGTTCGAAGATCCCGAGTGGTGGCGCGCCAACCGGCACGTCGATCACCGAAACGCCGTTCGAGTCGATCAGGAGGGGCGCCTGATGGCCTGCGACGCGGATGCTCGCCGTCTCGCGGTTCGGCGCGATCTCGATCGCGCAAAGAGTGGCGAACACGTCCGGCTCGTGGCGCTCGTGCGGCAGCATCCGGTGGAGTGTCTGCAGCACGTCGCTGGGCGGTTGGCTGGCAAGCGTGAGCGCGCGCCATGCGGCACGCAGGCAGGCGCCGAGCGCTGCCTCGTCGGGACCGTGGCCGCAGACGTCGCCGATCATCAGATGGACCGATCCGTCGTCGAGCTCCACGGCGTCATAGAAGTCGCCGCCGAGCAGCGCGCGGCGACGGCCCGGACGGTAGTCGGCAGCCAGGCGCAGACTCGGGTCGGCAATCAGTGCTGTTGGCAGCAGTCCGCGCTCGAGGCGGGCGTTCTCACGCGCGTGCAGCCGTGCCCCGAGCAGCTCGCGCTCGGACAGCTCGGCCCGCCGCCGCTCGATCGCATAGCGGATCGCGCGCGCAAGCAGCTCGGGCTCGACCTGCCCTTTGACGAGGTAGTCCTGGGCGCCCGCGCCGAGCGCCTCGATCCCCAGCTGCTCGTCATCGCGACCGGTCAGGACCACCACCGCGAGCGCCGGCGCCAGCTCGCGCAGCCGTTGGACGCCCTCGATTCCCGCCGCGTCCGGCAGCCCAAGATCGAGCAGCGCGCAGGCGAAGCCGTCGGGCAGCTGGTCGAGCGCGCCAGCAAGCGTCCCAGTTTCACGCAGCTCCAGCTCGGGCGCCGCCGCCTCGAGCGCCTCGCGCACCAGCAGCGCGTCGCCGGCGTCGTCCTCGACGAGCAGGATCGCCTGGGGACCGCCCGGCGCCCCCGCGGGCGCGCGCCCCCCGTTCACCTGCATCGCCAAACCGGCCTGTGCGAGATCTTCGCGATGGGCGCGAGCATAGACGGCCCGCTCGAGCCCGTCAGGTGTCGATCAACACCGAGTCGGCGATCGCCAGCGCGACCTCGGCGCGTGAGCGCAGCGAATCGGTGAGGACGTACTCGTCGCGCGCGTGGGCACCGCCGCCGCGTGGGCCGAGGCCGTCGATCGTCAGCGGGATCGCAGGGGCGAAGTGGCTCGCATCGCTGGCGCCGCCGCGGCCGGCGGCGACGATCGGGCGCCCGAGTTGCTCGCCGGCTGTCATGAGCAACTGCGCGGTGGCGGCGCGGCTGTCCATTGCCGGCCAGCGGCGGATGAACTCCGCATCGAGCGTCACGCCTCCGATCTCCGCAGGTACCGCCGCCTGGACGGCATCGAAGGCGCCCGCGTCGAGCGAGCGGAGATCGCAGAACAGCTCGCCGTCGCCGGGCACGACGTTGAACGCCTCGCCCGAGCGCATGATCGTCGGTACGGCGGTGAGCCGGTCCGGACCGTCGGGCGTACTGGCGGCGGCGACCGTTTGCGCCGCTGCGGTCAGCGCGAGCAGCGCGTTGCGACCGCGCTCTGGAGCAGCACCGGAATGGGCGGCGCGGCCACTGGCGCGAACGCGCAGCGTCGCTGCCGCCTTCCGTCGGACGATGACCGCCTCGTCGCCGTCGGGGGTGCGCTGCCCAGCCTCGAAGCAGAGGCAGGCGTCCCAGCCGGCGAACGCGTCGGCGTGGGCGAACGGCGCCGAACGCCACTCCTCGTCGGTCACCAGCAGCAACGCGATCTCGGCAAAGTCGTCGGTGCGGTCGGCGAGCGCACGCAGCAGGCCGAGTGCCAGCACGTCGCCGCCCTTCATGTCGATTGTTCCCGATCCGACGAGCCGGTCGCCGTCGTGCTCGAGCGGTCGGTGTTGGCCATGGCCGATCACCGTGTCGAGGTGGCCGAGCAGCAACAGCCGGCCGCTGCCCGAACCGCTCAGCCCCAGCACGAGGTCATCGGCGTGGCCGGGCGTCGAGCAAGGCCGGCGCTCGACGGTCGCGCTTGCCGGAGCCAGCGCACCCGCTACAGCGACACACTCCTCGGCCCCCTCGGCGTCGCCCGACGGCGACGAGATCGCGACCAGCGCCTCGAGATCACGCTCCGCGCGCGCCGCTATCTGATCGGCCTGGCTGCTGATCCAGGTGCCCATCGAGGGCGGCTAGGCGTCGAAGTCGATCGGCTGCGCCTCGAGCGGCTGGTACTCGATCGGCTGCTTCGGGCGGCGGCTGCCGGGCTCGCGGCCGGGCGGCTGCGACGGGGTCGGCAGGTCGACGGCCGGCGGGATCGGCAGCGTCGCAGCGTGCTTGGCGGTCAGGTCGACGGGCTCGTCCCAGTGCGTAAGGTGGACGCCGCTACCGCGCTCGACACGGTAGGTCGCCTCCTGGCCGGTGACCTCGACACGCAGCAGCGTGCCGCGCAGCTCGAGGCCGAAACAGAGCCGGTCGATGCCCTCCGGCAAGCGCGGGTTGAACAGCAGCTTGCCGCCCTGCTCGCGCAGCCCGCCGAAGCCGGCGACGGTCGCGATCACCGCGCCGGCGAGCGACGCCATGTGCAGCCCGTCGCCGGTGTTGCGCTCGAGATCGGCGATGTCCATGTGCGACGCCTCGTAGAGGTAGTCCTTGGCGAGGTCGAGGTGGCCGACCTCGGCCGCGATCACCGCCTGGGTGGCCGCCGACAGCGACGAGTCGCGCACGGTCAGCGGCTCGTAGTAGTCGAAGTTGGCGCGCTTCTGCTCGAGTGTGAAGGCGTTGCTGCGAATCTGCATCGCCAGCACGAGGTCGGCCTGCTTGACGACCTGCTCGCGGTAGAGCTGGAAGTACGGGTAGTGCAGCAGCAGCGGGTAGTTCTCCTCCGGAGTGTTCTCGAAGTCCCAGCGCTGGTGGTGGAGGAAGCTGTCGTCCTGGGGGTGGATGCCGGCCTGCTTGTCGAACGGAATGAACATCGCATCGGCGGCACGCTTCCACGCGGCGCGCTCGTCCTCGTCGACCCCGAGCCGCTTGGCGCCCTCCTCGTGGCGGCCGGTGCACTCGTAGGCCGACTCGAGGTTGAGCTGGGCCATCAGATTGGTGAAGACGTTGTTGTCGACGAGCGCCGAATACTCGTCCGGTCCGGTGACGCCGTCGATCCGGAACGAGCCGTAGTCGTCGTGGTGGCCGAGGCTCTCCCACAGCCGCGCCGTCTCGACCAGCAGCTCGCAGCCGTAGTGCTCCTCGAACTCGCGGTCGCCAGTGATCATCACGTAGCGGCGTACCGCGTCGGCGATGTCGGCGTTGACGTGGAAGGCCGCGGTGCCGGCCGGCCAGTAGCCCGAGCACTCCTCGCCGTGGATCGTCCGCCACGGGAACGCGGCGCCGCGCAGGTGCAGCTGCTCGGCGCGGGCGCGCGCCTGCTCGAGCGTCGAGTGACGCCACATCAGCGCGTGGCGCACCGTTGCCGGCGCGGTGAAGGTGAGCAGCGGCAGCACGAAGGTCTCGGTGTCCCAGAAGGCGTGGCCGTCGTAGCCGCGGCCGGTCAGGCCCTTCGCCGGGATCGCGCGGCCCTCGTTGCGCGCGGCGGCCTGGAAGACGTGGAACATCGCGAAGCGCAGCGCCTGCTGCAGCTCGGCGTCGCCGTCGACCTGGATGTCGGCGCGCTCCCAGTAGCGGTCGAGGATCTCTCCCTGCTCCTCGACGAGTCCGTCGAAGCCCTCCGCGATCGCGCTCTCGAGGCTCGCGTCGACCTGGTCGCGCAGCCACTCGACGCTCTGCTGCGAGGACCAGTGGTAGGAGATGAACTTGACCAGGCGCAGCTTCTCGCCCGGCTGCAGCTCGACCGACAGCGTTACGCGGCCAAGGTCGTCCTCGGACTGGGTCAGCTGCTCGACCTCGCTGTCGCAGCTGATCACGTGGTCCATCCCCGAGGCCATCGATAGGCCGGATGAGCGGGTCATGTGGCCGAGCACGACGCGCACCTCGTCATGGACCGACAGCTCGGAGCGCAGCGCGTCCTCGAGGTGGCGGCCGCCGCGCGGGTCGTCGACCTCGTCGGCGCGCAGGCGGTTGACCTGGAGGTTGGACTGCAGCGCGATCCGCACCTTCTGGTCGATTGCCTCTACCTCGTAGAGGATCGCCGCAACGCTGCGCAGCGACAGCGACACCAGCCGCTTGGTGTTGACCTTGACCGCGTGGGCGGAGGCGGTCCGCCAGACCAGGTCGCGCTCCAGCACGCCGGTGCGGAAGTCGAGCCGCCGCTCGTGGTGCTCGAGCGTGCCGCGGTGGATGTCGAGCGGCTCGTCCTCGACCTGGAGCCGGACGATCTTGCCGTCGGGCACGTTGACGACCGACTGGCCGTCCTCGGCGAAGCCGTAGCCGCGCTCGCCGTACTGGAGCGGGTAGGACTCGTAGAAGCCGTTGAGGTAGGTGCCGTGAGTTCCGACCGGCTCGCCCTCGTCGAGGTTGCCGCGCAGGCCGATGTGGCCGTTGGCGAGCGCGAATAGCGACTCGCTCTGCGGCAGGCGGTCGATCGTGATGCCGCGCTCGACGAACGACCACGGCTCGGGCGGATGACGCTCTTCGTTCCTCATGCCAGCAACTCCGCCAGATCGGATACGACGATATCGGCGCCGTGCTCGCGCAGCGCCTCGGGCTGGCCGTGGCGGTCGACGCCGACAGTTATCCCGAAGCCGCCCGCGTGTCCCGCCGCGACGCCGGCGAGCGCGTCCTCGAAGACGGCGGTCGCCTCCGGCGGCGTGTCGAGTAGCTCGGCCGCACGCAGGAAGGAGTCCGGTGCCGGCTTGCCCTTGATGTTCTCGGTCGCGAGCGTGACGCCGTCGACACGCGCCTCGAAGCGGTCGGCGATTCCGGCGCTGTCGAGGATCAGTTTCGTGTTCGCGCTCGACGAGACGACGGCGGTCTTGAGACCGGCGGCGCGCGCGGCATCCACGAAGCGCACCGAGCCCTCGTATACATCGACGCCGCGCTCCTCGATCAGCTTCAGCACCAGCACGTTCTTGCGCTTGCCGACGCCGTAGATCGTGTCCGCCTCCGGCGGATCGTCGGGCGTCCCCTCGGGCAGCTCGATCTCGCGCGAGGCGAGGAAGTCGCGCACCCCGTCCTCACGCGGCTTGCCGTCGACGTACTGGCCGTAGTCGCGCCCGATGTCGAACGGCTCAGCGTCCGGTCCCAACCGCTCGCGCAGGTACTCGTCGAACATCCGTTTCCACGCCTCGGCATGAACGCTCGCCGTATCGGTCAGCACGCCGTCCATGTCGAACAGACAGGCGCGAATAGTCTCGGGGAGGCGAACCATCGCGAAAGGTTTTCACACGGATCGGCGGGGGCTGCCCGCGGGTCCTGTCTCGAGACTCTCTTGTTAGGGCTCAGGCGCTTGGTTTCTCGTGATGCCCGCCGAACTCGAAGCGCATCGCGGAGAGGAGGCGGTCGGCGTAGTCGGCCTCGCCGCGCGAGGAGAAGCGCTCGAAGAGGGCGGAGCTGAGGACGGGGGTGGGGACTGCCTCGTCGATGGCGGCGATCGCTGTCCAGCGGCCCTCGCCGGAGTCGGAAACGCGGCCGCCGAACTCCTCGAGGTCGGGGCTCTTGTGCAGCGCGCTGGCGGTCAGGTCGAGTAGCCAGGAGCCGATCACGCTGCCGCGGCGCCACATCTCGGCGACCTCGGGCAGGTCGAGGTCGTACTGATACAGCTCGGGGTTGCGCAGCGGGGTCGTCTCGGCGTCGACCTCCTGACTGGCGTTGCCGACGTTGGCGTGGCGGAGGATGTTGAGACCCTCGGCGTAGGCGGCCATGACGCCGTACTCGATGCCGTTGTGGACCATCTTCACGAAGTGGCCTGCACCCGACGGGCCGCAGTGCAGGTAGCCCTTCTCGGCCTGTGACGGCTCCCCCTCGCGGCCGGGGGTGCGTGACGCGTCGCCGACACCCGGGGCGAGCGACTCGAAGATCGGATCGAGTCGCGCCACCGCGTCGTCGTCGCCACCGATCATGTGGCAGTAGCCGCGCTCGAGGCCCCAGACGCCGCCGCTGACGCCGACGTCGAGGTAGTGGACGCCGCGCTCGCGCAGCTCGGCCGAGCGGCGCAGGTCATCGTGGTAGTAGGAGTTGCCGCCGTCGATCAGCGTGTCGCCCTCCTCGAGGTGCGGCGCGACCTCGGCGATCGTCTGGTCGACGACGCCGGCCGGAACCATCATCCAGATGGCGCGCGGCTTGTCGAGCTTGGCGACCAGGTCGGCAAAGCTCTCGGCTCCGGTCGCGCCCTCGGCGCTGACCTGCTTGACCGCGTCGGCATTCAGGTCGAACGCCACGCATTCGTGGCCGTCGCGCATGAGCCTCAGCACCATGTTGGCGCCCATCCGTCCGAGGCCGATCATCCCGAGCTGCATGCGTCACTCCTATCGATCAGAGGGCGGGCACCACTCTAGCCCTCGTCGGCGCCGCGCGACGGTGGGATCTCGCGCGACCCGCCGTCGATCGCGATCAGCTGCAGCTGCTCGTAAGGTGGCGGCGGCCGGTCGCGCGCCCGACGCTCCCTACGGCCCAGCAGCCACCGGCGGCGCTTCGGCTTGACGAGCCGGTCGGCGAGCATCGGGTACTTCTCCAGCATGTCCTCGAGATCGTCTGCGGACGCCCCGCGACGGGCCGCGGAGTCGATCACATACCCGAGCGCCTCGGCGTCGGCCGCTGTGCGGATCGCCGACCAGGTCGGTGCGTCGGCAAGCAGGCCGCGGAGCTCGCGGAGGACACTTGCGGGCTCGCCCTCGGTATTCACTGGCGTCCGCCGACCGTCGAACCATCCGTGAGCAGGTCCTGACCCAGGTCGGTGACTACCAGCGCGTTCGGGGAGCCGCCCTCGACGAGGTCCCACTCGGCCATCTGACCGGCGACGCGATCGAAGCGGTCGCGATCCCAGCCGGCCGGGAGCTCCCCGTCGGCGTGCTGGAGCACCGCACGAGCATCGGTCACGAAACGTGCCGCGCTTGCCTGTGCGGAATTGGGGGCGTCGTCGAGGATCTGCTGGACCCGTGCGCCGCTGACACCCAGCAGTGCGCCCACCCGCCGTCGCGACATGCCCAGAGCCGTCGCTATCGCCACGGTCTCGGTGCGTCGCGCGGTGGCTTGCTCCAGCTCGTATCGAAGGAGCCGCGTCTCGCGCTCGGCGATTGCCAGCTGTCGCGCGGCCCCGACGCCGTCACGCTCCGGTGCCCAGACGTCCACGATGTCGCTGGCATGCTCCTGCCAGACCGGCCATGGCACGAGGAACAGCGGCTCGTCGGCGCCCTCGAGACGCGTTCCGGCCTGCAGTACCCAACCCAACCGCGCGTTGTCGATCAGCTCCGACAGCGATAGAACCACGCTCTCGGGATCCTCGCCCGCGCGTCGTACCTCGCGTGGCTTGACCATCTCGGCGAGGGTGATTCCCACCGCGGCTGGAACAGGTACGTCTTTGTCGCGGTACTGCCAGTCGTCGCTGGGACTGATGAGCTCGAAGTCCGGGCCGCCGCGGCCGAGCGAGACCAGATGCGGTGCCGGGGCCGCGTCGCCTGGACTTCGCTCGCCGTCTGGGTGCTTCACAGGCTCACCGCTTCCTGCGTCTGGGGGACGGCAGTCTAGTCCAGAAGCGGTGTGCTGTAAAGAGTTGTTCTCAGCTATTAGTCAAGCGGTCTAGACAGTTCGCCGCCAAGATGCCCGATCCTTCAGCCTGCGGATCCGTGGCCCGTGACCTCGTGGCGCAGCTTGGCGCGCGCCTCGCCGTAGACCCGGGTCTCCCAGGTGACGAGGCCGACGAGCAGGACGGCGACGCCGGCAACGGTGGCGAGCGCGGGGACCTCGACGGCGAGCGGAAGCAGGGCGAGCATGAGGGCCGCGAGGCCGAGCCGGCGCGTGTTGAGCGTGTGGACGTTGCGCCAGCGGAAGGCGACGTGGGTGAGCGAGTAGAGCGCGACGCCACCGAGCAGGGCGAAGGCGGGCACGACCTTCAGTGGCTCGTCGACGTGCTCGAGCGTCTTCTTCATCCCGAGCGCCAGCAGGATGATCCCGGCGATCATCGGGAAGTGGAGGTAGGAGAAGGAGTCGCGCGCCATGCTGATTGCGCTCCAGTCCCTCCAGCGCCTCGACGAGCCGCCGCTCGGAGACGAGCGCGACGACGTCGAAGTACATCCACCAGAGCATTGCCGCGATCGCGATCGCGATCCCGAGCACGGCGGCGGTGGCGACGCCCGCGTCGACGCCCGCCTCGGCGCCGATGCCGATCGCGACGATCGACTCGCCGAGCGCGATGATCAGGATCAGGCCGTGGCGCTCGGCGAAATGGCTCGGCGCCAGCCGCTGGCGTCGATGACCAGCGGCCCGCCCATGTCGAGCGCCAGCGCGAGCGCCCAGAGCGCGCCCTGCAGCTCGTGGTCGGCGAACGACGCCGCGGCCAGCAGGCCGGTCCCGATTGCGGTGCTGATCGCTAGGCCGACTACCGAGTGGCGCAGCTCCGGATCGTCGCGGGAAGCGATCACGAACAGCGCGATCTGCCCGCCGCGGACGCCGCCGTAGGCAAGGGCGAGCAGCAGACCGAGGTCGCCGAACGCCTCGGGAATGCAGAGCGCCACGACAAGCAGCGCCGCCATCGCGGCGAAGATCGCCACCCGGACCGCCCCCTTTTCCGGGTCGACGACACTCGTCAGCCAGGCGTAGCCGACCCACGCCCACCACATCACCCCGAGCACGAGCAGCCCCTTGGCTAGTCCCTCCCAGGTCGGCTCGTCGGCCATCAGCGCTGTGCACTGGGTGAACGCGAGCACGAAGACGAGGTCGAAGAACAGCTCGAGTGGGGTGACACTCTCGCTCTCGCGCAGCGTCGCGTGGAGGCGAGGAGTCGTAGCTGCGGCCACGCTGCAATCCTGCCACGCGTGACGCACGCCACTCAAGCCGCCGGCGACGACATCTTCGCGACCGCGCCGCTGGTCATCGACGACGATCGAGCTAGACGCGAGCCCGGTCGAGGTCTGGGAGGCGCTCGGCAGCGACGAGATGTGGTCGTGGTTCGCGCCGCTCGACCGCCTGCGCTGGCTGACGGCGCGGCCGCTGGGCGAGGGCGCCGTGCGAACGATCCGCGCCGCGCGGCTGTTTACGCTCGAGGAGCACTTCTACCGCTGGGAAGAGGGTCGGCGGGCGACCTTTCACGTGGTTGGCGTGACGCGGCCGGTGCTGAACGCACTCGCCGAGGACTTTTTCGTCGAGCCGACCGCGAGCGGTGGGACACGCCTGACATGGACGTTCGCGCTCGACCCGAAGCTGCCGGGCGCGCGCCTGCTCGGACGGTTGGCCGCGCCGCTGCTGCGCGCCGGCAACCGGTCGATGATCTCCGGGATCCGCAAGATCCTGCCGCGCGGCTGAGTCCAGCCCGTCCGCTACGGTGCCGCGGATGACCGCCGCCGCGACCTCCCGGCCGATCGCCCTCGGCCCGAACTGGCTCGACCCCGACGTGCTGATCGAGGCGTTCGGGATGCTCGGAATGCTGGCAATCGTCTTCGTCGAGTCGGGTCTGCTGGTCGGCTTCTTCCTGCCCGGCGACTCGCTGCTGTTCACGGCGGGCCTGCTGTCGGCGAACAACGTGCTGCCGGATCTGTGGGTGCTGCTAGTGACGATCCCGCTCGCGGCGATCGCCGGCGACCAGGTCGGCTATGCGATCGGGCGCAAGGCCGGACCGGCGATTTTCAGTCGTCCGGACAGCCGCTTCTTCCACCATGAGCACGTCAACCGCGCCCAGGAGTTCTTCGACCGTCATGGCCCGCGGACGATCGTGCTCGCCCGCTTCGTCCCGATCGTCCGCACGTTCGCGCCGGTCACCGCCGGCGTTGCGCGGATGAACTACCGCACCTTCCTCACCTACAACATCGTCGGCGGCGTGCTTTGGGGCGTCGGCGTGACGACGCTCGGCTACTTCCTCGGCCAGGTCGAGCTGATCGAGGCGAACATCGAGTTCGTGCTGATCGCGATCGTCGGCATCTCGTTCGTCCCGATCGCGATCGAGCTGCTGCGTAACCGCCGGCGCGGCCGGGCTGGCGCGCGCTAGCGGAACGCGTCAACCCATCGGCGGGAACTCGAGGCCGTGCTCCTCGCAGAGCCGCGGGACGCTCTCCAGGTCGAGCTCGAGCCCGTAGCGGGCACCGACCTCGTCGGGGGGCCCGCCGCCGGCCAGCTCGTCGAAGAAACGCTCGAACCCACCCGGCGAGATCACCTCGAGGATCCGGCATGGCGTGTCGCCTGCGTTCCAGAAGGTGTGCCACTGATCGCGCGGCTTGAACACGAAATCGCCTGCCTCGGCGTAGACGACGTCGTCGCCGAGCTGGGCTCCCATTCGGCCCTCGAGCACGAAGCTGTACTCGTCCTCGCGCGAATGGCGGTGCAGCGGCGCGCAGAGGTGGCGCGGCGGGATCGGATGCTCGACGAGCGAGAAGCCGCCGCCGGTCTCTTCGGTCCATGCCATGAAGCGCACGCCGAGCGAGCCGAGATCTACCCGCTTGCCGTCCTCCGGGCCGAGCTTGCGCGGCCCTTGGGAGCCGTCGAAACGGGTGGTTGTGGCTCCGGTAGCCATGTGCAGTCCTTCCGTCGAAGGCAGTGTCTCCTCAATGTGACACGCGACGTCCCGCCCGTCGAGCTATGTTGCCCCGCGATGGCGATCGTCGTCTACGAGAAGCGGACCTGCACGACCTGCCGCAAGCTGGCGGAGCTGCTGGCCGAGCGAGGGATCGACTTCGAGCGGGTCGAGTACCACGTGGAGGGGCTCGAGGAGGGTGAGATCCGCGACCTTCTGGCGAAGACCGGGGCGCCGGCCGCCGACCTGCTGCGGATGCGTGAGCAGGGCGCCCGCGAGCTGGCTTCCGGCGACGAGGACGAGATCGTCACCGCGATGGTTGAGCGGCCCGAGCTGCTCCAGCGCCCGGTCGTTGTCAACGGCGACCGTGCCGTCCTCGCTCGCCCGATCGAGCGCGTCCTCGAGATCCTCTAGATCAGCTTCTGCTCGCGCAGCCAAGTCTCGGTGCGGCGCATGCCCTCGCTGAGGTCGACCGCCGGCTCGTAGCCGAGCAGGCGGCGGGCCTTCTCGATCGAGTAGCCGCCAGGGCGGGCCAGGTAGAGCATGCTGGCGGCATTGATCTCGGTGCGGTTGCCGCGTAGGCGCTCGGCGGCGCCGGCTAGGCGCGCGGCCGTCACCGCAAGCGGGGTCGGCAGGCAGAGCGGTCCGCGCTTGCCGAGCATGCGGAAGTAGTGGCCGAAGAACTCTTTGGCCGGCACGCCGTGCGATCCGCTGATGGTGAAGACCTGTCCGACTGCCTCGGGTCGTTCGGCGGCTAGCACCAGTCCGCTTACGAGGTCGTCGATGTAGGCCGGGCTGAAGACGCCGCGCCCCATCGCTGGCAGCAGGAAGCGGTTCGACTTGATGATCTCGAGCGGCAGGATCGTCCACGGCCGCGAGCCCGGGCCGTAGACGTCACCCGGCCGGACGATCGCGCACTCCACCTCACCCGCCGCGTGGGCCTGCAGGACGACCTGCTCACTGGCGATCTTCGTATCAACGTAGGGGTTGCCGTCGGGCCGCACCGGGTGCTGCTCGTCGACACCGTCCGGGAAACCGAGATCGGAGAAGGCGCGCACCGAGGAGATGTGGACGAAGCGGCCCACGCCAGCGGCGGCCGCGGCGTCGAGCACGTTGCGCGTGCCGAGCACGTTCACGCGCCAGCTCTCGTCGACGTCGTAAGCGTTCGAGACGATCGCCGCGGTGTGGATGACGACATCTGAGCCAGTAACCGCCGCCTGCCACGGACCGGGCGCCGACACATCACCGGCGACGACTCCATGCTCAGGATCGGCCTTGAAGTCCACGCCCGCGACTTCGTCTCCTTGGGAGCAAAACCGCTCCGCTACGGCGCGACCGATGAACCCTCCAGCGCCAGTGACGAAGACCTTCATGCGGAAGTGGAGCTGAGGGGACTCGAACCCCTGACCTCTGCCATGCGAAGGCCAAAATATGGGGAGCGGAATCCGCCTCCTTTCTGGCTCTACAGAGCGGAAAATTGGCTTATCCATGCGCCGCGAGCGGGGTCTGAGACGACCGCGCATTGCTTTGCATTACCGGCGATTCTAGGGGGTTTTGCCACGGGTTTTGCCACCAAGCGCCGTCGGGCCCTCCTCGTTTCCGAAATCCGCCGAAAACCAAAACGTCGTGCTAGCCTGTCGTCCATGCCCTCGTCGTCAGTCAAGCCGAAGCGGACCCGTAGCCAGGCCGGCCTCGCGCTGGTCGATACCGAGCAGATGCTCGATCAGGTCGCGCGTGAGCGGGAGGCGCTAGAGCAAGGATCTGCAAAGGATCTGCGTCCGCAGGTGAGCGACTTCCTGGAGCAGATCGAGGCGACAGCGCTTCGGTTGAGGGCCACCCTCGGCGACGTGGGGATCTCTGTCGAGCAGTCCGCGCGTCGCCTCCGGGTATCTCCGCCGACGATCCGTAAATGGATCGGCGAGGGCTTCCTTGATGCGATCCCCGACCGTAAGCCCGTCGAGGTCGATCCGCGCAGCGTCGTGAGGGTCGAGCGGGTGCTGGAGAACGTTAGGAAGAGCTACCCGTCGCGGGAGTGGACGCGGGCGCTGGCGGCGTTCCTACACGACCGGGATCTGGTGCAGAAGCTCGGTGTCGCCGAGGCGATCGACGAGGCCGAGCGCGGCGAGTACGTAGACCGCTGACCTCGGTAGGTTCCGCCGCATGGCGAGCCGGGACCGCTTCAAGATCCAAGCGACGCCGGCAGCAGACAAGGCCATTCGGAATTTGCGAGGCACCACCGCCAAGCGCTACGTCCAGCTTGAGAATGAGCTGCGCGCCCAAGGCTGTGTCGCCGCCGGCTATCGGCTGCTGTCTCCCGAGCGCGGCGACTTCTCCGTCTACTGCTGCAAGCACCTCGACCGTCGCTGGCGAGTCATAACGACGTTCGCTCCCGGTGTCGCGCGGATCGTTGCGGTCGGCGAGCACGACGGGCAAGCCTTCTACAGCGGCCTCGCCTCGACGTTGAAGATCAGCTCCGTCGGTACGCAGCGAGAGGCCAAGCCTCCCTGCTGTGGTGACGGCGGCTGGCCCAGTGTCGGACTGGCCGACGAGCGCTCAGGAAACTGACCGTGCCTGCTGCCAGTTCACCCGCGCTTCGCTGGGCGAGAAGGCGAACGCCTCGTTCTCACGCTTGAGCTGAGCGACGGACTTGCGTCCAGATCGCAGCGCCTCCTCGTCAGCGCGCCGCGCGGCCTCTTTCTCAGCGAAGCGCTGCTTAGGGTCGATGTATGAGATCGGCACTGACATGACGATCGAGGGTACGGGACCGCTCATGCCGCGCCCCCGGCGACCAGCGTGCGCCCCTCGCGAATGACGTGATGGATCAGCGTGCCCGGCACGTCTCGCCACTGGTCGACGTCGTCCTCGCTGACGAGGATCAGATCGATGGGTACGCCCAGGCCGCGAAGCGAACGGCGCAAGCGGACGAACTCGGCGCTGCGATCGAGGATGCCGCGCTGGATCACTAGGAGGTCGAGATCCGAACTGGCCCGCCCGCGACCCTCCGCGTGCGAGCCGAACAGGATCACCGTCGCGGGCGAGGTCGCTGCCGCCGCGAGGCGACGGCCGGCGTTCTGAATCGCAGCTCCGGACGCCACAGGACCGAAGTTACCTCATCGCACATCTGCCCTTCTGGTGTCCGATTCGTGAGGGTTTGCCACTGGGCGCCGAGGGCGGCTCGCCCACCGACTTTGCCGCCTCATCGCGGGCAATGACCACGCGCTCGCCGCCCTACCCAGCCTGCTGTTGGCTTATCCCGCCGGCTACGGCCCAAGGTCGAGTCCGCGGTCAAGATCGGGGGTTGGTGGGTTGATGAACTTGTCCGCGAGGTCGAGGGCCTGCTTAAAGTCGTCGAACTGCCGGCCGGTGAGCGAGGCGGTGTCGGTGATGTCGGGGTCGGGGAGCTGTCCGTACTGGAGCGCGTAGGACTCTTGGGCAGCGGCGGCGCGCTCCCATTGCTCGCGGTCGGCGGGGTTCTCTGGCCGCTCGCCGAGCTGTCGCTCGATCTCGGGCTCCACGTCGAGCGAGACGGTGCGGGTGGCGCGCCAGTAGGCGTCTGCTCGCCGGGCGGCCAGCTCACGGTCTGCGGCGGCCGCCTCGACTACCTCCAGCTCATTGTCGGCGAGCCACTGATCGAGGTCGAAGTCTGCGGCTTGGTCGGTTCGCTCGGCTAGCTCTTGGCGATTGCTGTCAATCGCGCGGTCTAGGTTCCCGGTCAGTCGCTCCAGCTCGGCGCGTCGTTGACGGTCGCGGCGTCTCTCGCTGAGCTGTTCCAACTCGGCTTGCGCGTTGTCGCGTAACTCCCCCAGGCGGGTGAGGTGGCCAGCGGCGCGCTCGATCAACTCGGCGTCTCTCGCACGGCGCGCTTGGCGGGGAATCGAGGTCAGCAGCGTCCGGCCTCGATCTTGGATCTCCAATAGCTCGGCGGTGGACAGCTCGCCAAGCTTGGTGTCGATCTCAGTCTCGTCCAACGCGAGGTGCTTGGCGCGCTCGGTGCCAAGGCCGCGCTCGAGCACTGCGTATAGGTCGCGGTCTTCGGGTGCCGGCTCGCCGGGCGGGAGGTCGTCGGCGTCGGGGACGTTGACGTAGAAGCGGGCCTCGTCGGTGTGGCGGGAGGCGGCGACGTAGCCAAGCTCGCGGGCGAGGTCGGGGGATGCGAGGACAAAGCTCCGCCCGGTGGTCATGCCTTGGGCCTTGTGGATCGTCATGGCGTAGCCGTGATTGACGTGGCCGTCCGCGAGATAGTCGGCCGGGAGCGTCACGGCCGGGCCGGTGTCGAGCTGGACGGTCAGCTCGATGCCCTGGTGGTCGATCCCAACGACGGTTCCTCGGTTGCCGTTGCGTAGGAGATGGCGGCCGTCCTTGTTGGCGTGGTTGATGTGACGGTTGCGTAGCGCCAGCACCCGGTCGCCTTGGGCGAAGGTCCGACCCTCCACGGTGAGGGCCGTGGCGTCGTCAAGCTCGCCGGCGGCGATCCTCGTTGCTCGTGCGAGGTGGTTGAGGTCGGCAGCCTCGTCGCGGCGGCTGGCGAGCATCACGGTCTGTTCCATCCCGTGCTGACGGGCGGCGACGTACCAGTCCGACACCAGCGCCCGTGTCTGTTCGTCGGCGCTGCGGCATGGGACGAGTCGGCCGTGTTGGTCGTAGGCGGCGATCCACTCCGAGATATCGCCGTGGCGCAACTCGTCCAGGGCTGCTCGATCCCAAGAGTGGCGCTGGCGGTGAACCTCCGATAACTCGGCCGCGCCCAGGCGGTCGGCCAGACCGGCGAAGCTGCCGCCGGCCTCGACGGCCGGTACCTGGCGCTCGTCACCGACCAGCACGACCTTGACCCTGGCCTCGGCGGCGTGGTCGAGCAACCTGGCGAGGCGGCGAGTGTCGACCATCCCGGCCTCGTCGACGACCAACACGGCGCGGTCGGGGAGCTGCCATTCGCCGCCGCGCTCCAGGTCGCGTAGGAGGCCGTGGACGGTGTAGCTGTCGATCCCTGCCCTGGCGTGTAGCTCGTCGGCGGCGCGGCCGGCGAGCGCCGCGCCGATCACGCGATAGCCCGCGCGCTCCCACAGCTCTCGCGCCGCGTCGATCGCGGTCGTCTTGCCCGTGCCGGCCTTCGCGCGGACCACCTCGACCCCGTTACCGGAGGTGACGAGCTGGCGCACCATCGCCTGCTGCTCATCGGACAGCACCAGCCCGCCGGGCCGGCGTGGGAACCGCTCCCCCTCCCCAAGCACCACCACCCCCGCGCCCTCACCGACACGACCGGCGGCCTGGTCGATCATCCGCGCCTCGACCTCCAACATCTCGGGCGTCGTCAACAGCGGCTCGCCGCGCCGATCGAGCGGCGCGACCGGGCGGATCGCCGCGCCGGCCGCGCTGCCGTCCAAGGCCACGATCTGATCGGACGCGATGAGGCGATCCGCGGCCTGCTCGATCTGCTCGACCGATGCGCCCCGGCCGTGGCGAGCGGCCAGCTCGCGCACCACGTCACGACGCGCGAATGCCGATCGCTCGGCGGTGAGCCCGTCAGCGCCGACGATCTCGGAGACGGCCGCGCCGAGCTCGCCGCGATCCGCCGGCTGGAACTCGGCTCGGTCGATGGTGTCGGCCAGCTCGTCGGGACCGAAGCCATGCTCCTCAGCGAGCGCCCGCCACTGGCCACGCTGCTCGATCAGGTCGAACGACTGCTTGGCCCGCCGTGTCGAGAGCGCGGCAATCTCCGACTCGCGCGCTGAGCCTGCGCGGCCGTCACGGTCGAGCGTGTCGAGGATCTGCGCGCGGCGCCTCGACAGCGCCTTGGTCAGTTCGGCCGGGACGCCGACGATCTCCGCCGCGCCCTTGCGGACCTCGCTCCACTCGACGCCCAACTCGGTGGTTAGTCGCTCACGCAGCTCGGCCTGAAACAAGTAGCCAGCGGCGAGCTTCTGGTCGAACAGGTCGCGGGCGTCCAAGGTGCGCCATGCCTGCTCGACGCCCTCCGCCCGGCCGCAGTGGGTCATGTTCGCCACCAGGACGTGTACGTGGACCTGGGGGTCGCCCTCGCGGCTGAAGCGATGCGGGAACACGGCAGCTACGAACCCCTCGCCCCGAAGCGCGACTTTGCCGCCCGCCCCGGCGCGCGATGTACAGGCGTGGCGCTCCAGGTAGTCGAACGCCGCCCCGGCCGCGCCGTGGGTCGCCTCCCAGACCTTGCCGGCGATGTCCGGCCGGTCGTACTCATCCGCCAACGCCCACAACGTCGAGACCGACTTCGGCACCGCCATCTGCAAATCGATCCCCCGCACCGCACCCGGCCCCGCCACCCGACCGAGCTGATCGCCCGACACCGGATGCCGGCGCTGGAAGACCGCCTCCAGCTCGCCGTCGTCGACCTCGCCCGCGAGGCCAAGCTGGGCCGCGCCGCTCCCGGTCCAGGTGCCGGGAGCCTCGCCGTGGCCGGCGTAGTAGTCCTCCGCCCCGCGAGCTACCTGCTCGGTGTAGTACTCAGCCGACCGCCACTGGCCGCCGCCCGTACCGCCGATCTTGCCGATGGTGAGCATCCACGGTCGTAGACGCGACCGAGGCCGGTTCGTGTGATCGCACCGCGAGAGTGCATGTGTGTGATGGCTGTTGGGGCGGTTGAGGGAGGCGGGATGGTCGAAGGGGAGCGGGAACGGTTTGGGGTGATGTGGGGGGAGTGGCGGTGCTGTGTGAAGTGGGCGGTGGTAGCTGAAGGGATGAGATGGCGGTGGGAGGTTGGTGGTTGGGCAATGGGGCGGGTGGTCGTACACACACGATGCCGCCGGCTCTCAGGAACGACTTGGCAGGCCTGTTCAGCTACATGAACTTGCGCCGCTTGAACGCTCGCACGTCGGCTTGGGCTAGCTCGAACCACTCGCCGTTCTTGCGACGGTCGGTAAAGCGCGTATGCCAGTAGCGCTCGATGCCGGCCGGGTCATCGGTCGTAATGAAATGGACCTGCTCGACGGGCTCCGGCAGTTGCAGCCGCAGCTCGTACTCCCGCCGTCCGTGGGAATTGCTCCGACCGATCTTGTAGTAGCGCCCTGACTTGACGAGGTAGACCGAACCATCCTCGCTAGGTGCTTCGTCGGGCTGCTCCGCCGGCTCCTCGTCTCGTACCAGCGGCTTCACGATCGCCACGACATCCTCAAGATCGCGGTCCTGCTGGCAGTACTCCAAGAGCCGCGCGGGCAGCGTCGCCTTCGGCCCGAACCGCTCGAAGACCCGAGCGCTAGGAAAGGAGGGGTCTTGGCGGCGACGCAGCTTCAACTCCGCAATCGTGGGCAGGCGGCCAAGTCGCCTGACCTCAAGCGCCAGCGGACCTAGAACCGCCTCATCCTCGAGGCGTCCCTGGAACTCGTTCGGCGCAAGGCCGGCCTCGCGGATCGCATCGCTCCAACGCGCCCAATAACGCCCGCTCCAATCGGACTCGCGGATTCCCGTCTCGCCCTCGAACCGCTCTCGCCCGAGCGCTTTGCCGTCGTTCTCCTCGGCAAGACGACGAATCGCCGACAGAATGAACTCCTTGCTTGGCACGCGACGAGACTAACGCTCGGTTCTGTCGCTGCTCACCGGTTTGCCCGTCCCGAAAAGCAAGACAGAGAGAGCATCGTCGGCAACGTGTTGCTGTCTCAGCTCGCGACGCGCTTGCTGGACCGCGTCGACTAAGAGCTGGCGACCTTCAGCCGTAATTGTTGTGGCATCGTCTTGGTGTCGCCGGAACGCTTGCACGATCCCGAGGGATCCGTGGAGCCCGACACGGGCAAGTGCTGAGGCATAGCGAGCCTGGGCGTAAGGGACCTTGGCGGCCACGTCCGCAATACCGCCGACGAGATCGTTCAGGGCCTCGACTAGCAGGCGCTCGGTGGCGGCCTTTTTCTCGTTCCGCCTCGCCAGCCAGGAGCCCCACGCTCCAAGCACCACGCCGGCCACGAGGGCGGTGACCACCTCGGCCATGGCGAGCTAGCGCTTCGGCCGCTTCGGCAGTCGCTTCGAGACGGCTGTCGCCAACTCGTCGATCGACACACCGAGGGCTTTGGCGATTCTGAGCATGACGACGAACGTGACAGCGTTTCGGCCTTGCTCGTAGCGTCCGTACTGGGCGCGGTGGAGGCCGGCTGCGTGGGCGGCGTCCTCTTGGCTGAGGTCGGTGCGGCTGCGGTACTCGCGGAGGACTTCTCCGACGATCTCGTTCTCCCCTTGCGCCATAGCTGCCGGCAATCTCGGGGCTAACGGTTGCGATGGCTACTACACATCAGTAGCATCGCCTGGGTATGGGTTCGCTACCCCTGCCCGCCCGGTCGTCGCTATTCGAGGCCTTTGAGCTGGCGCTCGGCTTCCTCGGCGATCTCCGAGGCCGGGACACCGAGGCGGGTGGCGATCTGCACGACGGTCAGGAAGCTCGGCGCGTTCTGGCCGGCCTCGTAGCGGCCGTACTGCGCTCGGTGCAGGCCGGCCTTGTCGGCTGCGTCCTCTTGGCTGAGGCCAAGCCGCTCGCGCACCGAGCGCAGGACGTGGCCGATGATTCTGTCTTCGGGCTTCGGTGAGTCGTGGGGCACGCCGTGCATCTCACGGGCTGCGCGCCTCCTGCGCCACTACACATCTGTAGCATCGTGTGGGCGGGGCGCCCGTGAACGCCCGCCGCAAGGCACGCGCCGAGCGCGCGCACGACATGTACCAGGCCTACCTGCGCGGCATGACGCTCGCCGAGGTCGGCGCGCTCTACGGGCTCGGCCCCGAGCGCGTCCGCCAGCTCTTCTACATGACGCGTCTGCCCACACGCAAGCGCGAGTGGCGGCCACCCGGCCATCCTCAACGAGACCAATATCTGGCGAGACGCGCTGAGGCCCGTCACCCGGCACGGGGGTAGGTAGACCGGATCGGAACAAGCCGCCGGCCCAGGCCGTACCCTGCCCTCGTGGCGCGATCCTACTCGCAGAGGGATCTGAAGCTCCTTTGGGGCGCGAATGCCAAATGCGCATTCCCCGATTGTCGTGCGCCCCTCGTGGCGCCGGCAACGGAGAGCGACGACGCTCAAGTCGTCGGGAAGATCGCCCACATAGTCGGCCACAGCGACGACGGGCCACGCGGGGATCCCGACTTCCCGCCGAGCGAGCGAGAGAAGCCTGACAACGTCCTGCTCCTTTGCGGCAACCACCACGACCTCGTCGATGTTCAGCCCAATACCTACACGGTCGATGATCTCCGCCGCTGGAAGGCGGACCATGCGGCGTGGGCTGAGCGCGCTCTCTCGGAGGCCGTTGTTGCTCTCACGTTTAAGGAGCTGGAGCAGGTAAGCGCGGCCCTGGTATCGACGCCACCCGGGCCCCCAAGCGACCTTACTCCGCCCACGCCTCCAGCGGAGAAAATGAGCCATAACGATCTCACCCATGAGATCGCCACCTATTACCAGATTGGCCAGTTGCGCTTCGCTGATATCGAGACGTTTATTTCGGACACGTCGGCATGGGACCCGACCTTTGGCGCTCGACTCAAGGCCGGCTTTCAGGAGCGCTACGCGGAGCTGCGTGAGAAGGGGCTCAGAGGCGACGATCTCTACGTTGCCCTCGTCAACTGGGCTTCGGGTGGGTCGGCGGACCTGCCTCGCCAAGCTGCCGGTGTAGCAATTGTGAGCTACCTGTTCCATGTGTGCGACATATTCGATCCCGTGCCACAAACGTGATTCTGCCGACTAAGCATCTCCCGCTTGATCGGTCGGCCATCGGGACGGCGGCATTGATCCTTCGCCATTTGACTGGAGCCCCCACCGTTTCCGAGCTTTGGGATCGCACGACGCGTGACGGGATATCGACCTTTGACCAGCTAGCGCTCGGCCTCAATCTACTATTCGTGCTAGGCGTAATTGCCGAGTCCGACGGACGTCTTGTGCCAAATGATTGAGCGCGTCTCTGCCAACCAGTCGTCATTCCGAGAGATCCGATTCTCGCCCGGCTTCAATCTGGTGCTCGCAGAGCGGACGACGGACGCAACTGATCGTGACTCTCGCAATGGGCTCGGCAAGTCTCTACTAGTCGAGATCCTGCACTACTGCCTAGGCGCGCGGGGATCGAGCGGTCACGGCGTAGTCGTGGATGCCCTAGATGATTGGCAGTTCCGCCTAGACGTCAACCTCGGCGGGTCACGAGTCGGACTCACCCGGTACGTGGCGGCAGATCAGCGACGTTGGACTTATGTTGATTCGTCAGACATCACTTGGCCCATAGAGCCAGACGCCCCCGACAATCGCCCGAGGTTCACCACTCCTGCGCTAAACCAAGTTCTGGGGCGCATGATGTTTGGCCTGACCGCAGACGTAGAGGGCGCCAAGTGGGGGCCGACGTATCGCAGTCTTGTCTCGTACCTAATCCGTCACGGATCGGGGGCGTTCCTAGACCCGTTCAAGCACGACCCGCGTCAGCAAGAGTGGGACAAGCAGGTGAACGTGGCTTACCACCTAGGCCTCAACTGGCAGGATGCTGCCGCGCTTCAGCAGCTCCGGGCCGACAAGAATGTGATTGACAATCTTGCTAGGGCAACGAAGTCTGGGAGCCTCCCCTCCTATCTGGGAACGGAGGGGGCGCTTGAGGCAGAGCGCGTCCGACTCGCCGCATCGATAGAGAGCCGTGTTCAGCGCCTCGAGGCGTTCCGCGTTGTTGAGGACTATTCCGCCATTGAGGCCGAGGCAGACAGCCTCACCGAGAAGATCCATGACCTAGTTAACGCAAATATTCGTGACCGGCGGTATCGCGAGCTGTACTCCTCTCGGCTCGACGAGGAGAGGGGGCAGGCAATCTCCCCTGCCGAGGTGGAGAGCCTGTTCGAGGAGGCGAACGTAGTGTTCCCGGATCAAGTGTCGCGAAGGCTGCAAGAGGTCAAGGATTTCCACAGCGCGGTGGTTGCTAATCGGCGCGCATACTTGGCCAACGAGATCGAGCGCCTTGACGAGGCGATTACTGACCGTGATGGCGAGATCGCCACCTTAGATGAGCGCAAGAGCGAGTTGATGCGCGTTTTGGAGTCGGCCGGTGCGCTTGAGGAGTACACCCGCCTGCAGGAGATGCTTGTCGAGCTTCGCGGTCAATTGCATGATGTGAACGCGCGCCTTCAGAGACTCAAGGAGGCGGCAGATGCAAAGCAGGAGTGGGCTAGGCGAAAGGGTGAGGCCGTAAGGGGCGCACGCATTCGCTACGAGGAGTTGCTGGCCGAGCGAGACCGGGCGATCACGTATTTCAATAGCAACACGGAGGCGCTCTACGAGGCTCCGGGCCGGCTGATTATTGATGTCTCGGAGAAGGGCATTGAGTACAAGGTTGAGATTGACCGATCGGATAGCCACGGTGTCTCCAACATGAAGATTTTCTGCTTTGACCTGATGTTGATGCAGCTTTGGTGTCATAGGGGGACCGGACCCCGAATGCTTGTACATGACAGCGCGTTGTTCGACGGGGTAGACGAGCGCCAGGTCGCGGCAGCACTGGACTTGGCGTATCGCGAGGCCAATCGCCTCGGGTTCCAGTACATCTGCACCATGAACTCAGACGACCTACCGGCTAGCGAGCTGGGTGAGGATCACCCGGTGCTCGGCGATCCCGCCATTCGCCTGGCCGACGATGATCCGTCTGGGATGCTTCTCGGCATTAAGTTCTAAGCACGGCGTCGGCGTCTACCCGTCCTGCCGTGTCGCCCTGTGTTCCTACGCCGCAATGTCGTCTTGGCGATCGTCGCGCTGGGGATCGAGAAGCCGGTCGAACGCGGCGCCCTGCAAGGCCCGGTCGCGACGGGCGCAGACCTTGGCGTAGACGCGCATGGTCATGCGGGGATCGCGGTGGCCGACTTGCTGCATGACGTAGGGGACTGAGTAGCCGGTCTCCAGGGCGAGGCTGATGTAGGTGTGGCGGAGGATGTGGGGCGTGACGTGGGGTAGGGGGCGCTCGCCGCGCTCCTGGCGGCGGGTGTTGGCGAGTTGCGTCGCGGGTGCGAAGACCTGGACGTTGGCCTGGCCCTTGTCGCGGCGGCGGTCGTTGCTGTCGGGGAAGGCGGGGTCGTCGTGGCTCATCGGGCCGCGTGACTTGAAGTAGGACGTGATGGCGTCCACGAGGCGGTCGGTGAGGTAGACCTCTCGGACGCCGGCCTCGGTCTTGGCGTGGCGGAGGTCGACGTCGCCCACGTCGAGGTCGCATAGCTCGGTGACGCGCAGGCCGGTGCCGGCGAGGACCAGGACGAACACGGCGTCGGCCTCCGCGCGGCAGGTGTCGAACCCGAGACCGGCTTGCCGTCGCTTGGCCTCCTGGTAGTTGTAGATCGCGGTCGACTCGGCGACTCGCGCTCGCCTGGCGATGGCCTTCCACGGCAGGCCTTCCTTGTCACGTAGGCGGACGATCAGCTCGGCTCGCGCGGCGACGTGCGGGCGCTGGCGCTGGAGCGGTCTGGGAGTCCCGGCGGCCTCGATCAGGTCTGCCAGCTCGTCGGCCTCCAGGGCGGCCTTGAGTCGCGGGCGCTCCTTGAGCCGCCAGCTCGCGGCTGGGTTCGCGAGCGGATCGCCCCAGCCGTTGCTGGCCGCCCAGGTGAACAGGCCCGTGAGGTAGACCAGGGTGCTGTTGATCGTGGCGTCGGACAGCTCGCGCAGCGCGCCGCCTTTGGGGCCGGCGAGGTACTTGTCTTGCTCGCGGAGCTGTGCGATCCGGTTGCGCTGCTCGATCTGGTGGTCGGTGTAGGCGACCACGTCGCGCTCGGTGATTCGGCTCGGTCGCCGGTTCTTGAAGAAGGGGATCAGGTGGGTCTCGAAGGCCCAGGTCAGCCGGTTCATGGTGCTGGACCGGAGCTGGCGCGAGCGCTTG
>Ga0190265_10000163_pt1 | contig 64822 bp, 53 predicted proteins | sample Popmic124T_FD_133135 | JGI IMG/M metagenome (GOLD analysis project Ga0190265, IMG submission 133135) | Populus adjacent soil microbial communities from riparian zone of Indian Creek, Utah, USA - 124 T | ecosystem: Environmental > Terrestrial > Soil > Riparian zone | place: USA: Utah | collected... | reverse complement strand
CCGACCAGCGGACGAGCGGCAGGTCTTCCTCGCGGCGGCCCTCGGCCTCGAAGCGCCGCAGCGCGCAGAAGCCCAGGTACATCCAGGAGAGGACGTCCGCGAAGCGGCCGGAGAGCTTCTCCTTCAGCTTGAGCCGGCTGCCGAGCGACAGCAGCGCCAGGTCGGTCAGCAGCGCGAAGCGGGCCGAGGCCCTGGCCAGGCGCCGGTAGTAGAGGGCCGTGGGACCCGCGACCGGCGAGCGCCCCAACCTGAGCGTGGAGCGGACCAGGTTCCGCAGGAAGAAGCCGGCATGGCCGAGGAGCGCCTTGCGGAATCCCTTCGCGTCTCCCGCCTCCAGGGCCTGCATCTCCTTCTGGACCCAGGGATGGCAGCGGATCGCCCCCTGGCCGAAAAGGATGAGCGTCCGGGTGAGGATGTTCGCCCCCTCGACCGTGATCCCGATGGGCGCGCCCATGTGGCCGCGGGCCATCAGGTTGCGCGGCCCGAGGCAGATGGCGGCGCCGCCCAGGATATCCATGCCGTCCTGGACCAGGGAGCGCAGCAGCTCGGTCTGGTGGTACTTGGAGACCGCGGAGAGCACCGAGGGGCGGTGCCCGGCGTCCACTCCCCCGCAGGTGAAGACCCGCGCCGCCTCCATGAGGTAGAGGAGCCCGCCGATCCGGGCGAGCGGCTCCTCGATCCCCTCGAAGCGGCCGATCTCGATCCCGAACTGCCGCCGGACCATGCTGTAGGCCCCCGCGACCCGGGCCACGTACTTGGCCCCTCCCACGGACTGGGCCGGCAGCGAGATCGCCCGGCCGGCCGAGAGCGCCTCCATGAGCATCTTCCAGCCGAGCCCGGCGCAGGCCGCTCCGCCGAGGATGGCGTCCGCGGGCACGATCACGTCCCGGCCCTCGGTGGGGCCGTTGGGGAAGGGGACCCCGAGCGGGTCGTGGCGGTCCCCGATCTTCACGCCGGGCAGATGGGCGGGGACGAGGGCCACGGTGATCCCCACGTCCTCTCCCTTCCCAAGGAGGTTCCCGGGGTCCCGCAGCCGGAAGGCAAGACCGAGCAGGGTGGCGACCGGGGCGAGGGTGATGTATCGCTTCTGCCAGCTCAGCCGGAGGGCGAGGCGGCCTTCCCGGTCGCGGAACAGGATCCCCTCGGACCGGAGCGAAGCAGCATCGGACCCGGCCTCGGGCTCGGTGAGCGCGAAGCAGGGGATTTCGTCGCCGCGGGCCAGGCGGGGGAGGTAGTGGGCCTTCTGCTCAGGCGTGCCGTACTCCAGCAGCAGCTCGCCGGGACCGACCGAGTTGGGGATGAGGACGACCGCCGACAGGCCGAGGGAGCGCGACGCCAGCTTGCCGAAGATGGTGGACTGGGCGAGGGCGGAGAAGCCGTGGCCGCCATGCTCTTCGGGGATGGCGAGGCCGAAGAAGCGCTGCTCCTTGAAATAGCGCCAGACCTCCGGCGACGGCTCGCGGGCCGGGTCGGCCATGGCGCAGACCGTTTCGACCGGGCCGTCGAGGAAGGCCTGCTCGCGCCCGGTGAGGGTGGGGTAGGGCTCCCGCAGCATGCGTCCGAGGTCGGGCCGGCCGGAGAAGAGCTCGCCGTCCACCCAGACGGTCCCCGCCTCGAGCGCCTGGCGCTCGGTCTCGGAGATCCGCGGGATCTTGCCCTTGGCAAACCTGAGGAGCCAGGAGGTCATCGGAGAGAGATTATCACTCGGGCTAGAGACCCGAGCGACTCGGATGTACAGCCAAGCGACTGGTCTGTACATCCGAGGGTCTCGGATGCGGAGCCGAGCGACTCGGCTGTACAACCGAGCGGCTCGGCTGTATATCCGAGAGCCTCAACTGTACAGTTGATAGCCTCGCATATACATCGCAGCGACTCGGGAATGCACCCGAGCGACTGGGGTGTACAGAGGAGCGGCTCAACTGTATACCCGAGCGACTCGGGGATGCTCCCAAGTCGAGGGTATGTACAGACAAGCTGCTCGGATGTACATGCGAGGGGATGGGGCGAGGAACGGTTCCGATGGAATACATTCCTGTTGGAACGGGTGAAAGGAGCTGGGGACATGGACAGACAGATCGGGGGCATCCATCACGTCACCGCGATCGCGCGGGATCCGCAGGTCAACGTCGACTTCTACACCGGGGTCCTGGGGCTTCGGCTGGTCAAGAAGACCGTGAACTTCGACGATCCGGGGACCTACCACTTCTACTACGGGGACGAGGAGGGGCATCCGGGCACGATCCTGACCTTCTTCCCCTGGCCCATGGCGCGCCTGGGGAGCCACGGCGCCGGTCAGGCCACGGTGACCTCGTTCTCGGTGCCGGAGGGCTCCCTCGGCTGGTGGATCGAGCGGCTGGATCGGCTCGGGATCGACCACGAAGCCCCGCGTCCGCGCTTCGACGAGCGCTTCGATGAGGAGGTCCTGACGCTCCGGGATCCGGACGGCCTGCTGCTGGAGCTGGTCGCCCGCGGAGATGACCGGAAACCCTGGGAGGGCGGTCCGGTTCCGGTGGAGCATGCCGTCCGCGGCTTCTCGGGGGTCACCCTGACCGAGTGGAACCCGGAGGTGACCTCCGAGGTGCTCACCGGCCTTCTGGGGTTCCGCCCCGCGGGCCAGCTCGGCGACCGCTTCCGCTTCGACGCCGGAGCCGGCACGCGGGTGGATGTCCTGGGCAGCCCGAGCGCGCCGCGGGGGCACGTCGCGGCCGGAACGGTTCACCATGTGGCCTGGAGGACGCCCGATGACACCAACCAGCGCGCCTGGCACGAGGAGCTGGTCGGCCGGGGCTTCCACGTGAGCCCGATCCTGGACCGGCAGTACTTCCACTCGGTCTACTTTCGGGAGCCGGGCGGCGTGCTCTTCGAGATCGCCACGGACCCGCCGGGCTTCACCGCGGACGAGCCGGTGGAGGCCCTGGGCACCGACCTGAAGCTGCCGCCCTGGCTGGAGCTTGATCGGAAGAAGATCGAAGGCATCCTGCCTAGGATCGAGCTCCGGAAGGAGGTGGCGGTGTGAGCGCTCTCCACCCTCCTCACCTGGGCGAGCGGGTCCTGGCCGCCGGCCGTCCTCTCGGGCAGGCGAAGGCGGCCATGATCCTGGTCCATGGCCGTGGCGCCACGGCCGAGGACATCCTGAGCCTGGGGCGCGAGCTGGGCCGGCCCGACCTGGCGTACCTCGCACCCCAGGCCACGGGGCACACCTGGTACCCGTACAGCTTCATGGCTCCCATGGAGAAGAACGAGCCGGGGTTGTCCTCCGGGCTGGCGCTGATCGGGCATCTGGTCGCCCGGCTGGAGGCGGAGGGCATCCCGCCGGAGCGCACGGTCCTGCTCGGCTTCTCCCAGGGAGCCTGCCTCAGCATGGAGTACGCCGCGCGGAACGCGCGTCGATACGGCGGCCTGGTGGGGCTCTCCGGCGGGCTCATCGGTCCGCCGGGGACACCCCGCGACTATCCGGGCTCCTTCGACGGCACGCCGGTCTTCCTGGGCTGCAGCGACCGGGACCCGCACATCCCCCTGGCGCGGGTGAAGGAGACGACCGAGGTCCTCACAGGGAGGGGCGCCACGGTCACCGAGAAGATCTACCCGGGCATGCCGCACACCGTCAGCGAGGACGAGCTGGAGCAGGTGCGGTCGCTGCTGGCCGGGCTCTGAAACCTCACCCCCTGTCCCCCTCTCCCATCGCACACCCGCCCGACCGGGAGAGGGGGACGTTTCCGAACCGTCTTTGCCTTCGATCAAGCCGCCTCGGCTGCGGCGGTATTCCCCCTCTCCCGGGGGATGGGTGTGCGATGGGAGAGGGGGACAGGGGGTGAGGTCCTCTACTTCCTGACCAGCCGCACGTCGTCCACCCGGATCTCGAACTTCCGCGGGGCCGGACTGACTCCGAAGAAGATGCCCATGAGCCCGCTCGGGTCGACTCCGGGGAAGTCGGAGATCGGGAACGTGTACGTCTTCCACTCGGGGCCGGCCTCGAACGTCTTCATCGAAGGGTTGCGTCCGAGGCTGGTGGCGAAGAGCATCACGGTGACGGCGCCGTCTCCCTGCATCCAGAACTCCAGCGCCTGAACGTCCGCAAGGTTCACCGGACCCATGGGCTGCGCGCCGGGCATGAAGATCGCGCCGGCCCAGGGGAAGGCGAAGCCGGGCTTGACCTCGCCCGAGATCTTCAACGCGTGCTTGCTGCCCTGCGCTCCGCCGCTCACCACCTCCGCCTTCACCTCCGAGACTCCCCCCATGATCTTGTCCGTGGACTCCGACCAGCCCGAGCCGAAGGAGGCGGAGAGCTTGCCGTCCTCGAAGCTGCTCACCAGGCCGTCCGCGGGCAGCGCAGCGGCTGGTGCCGGTGCGGCTGCCTCCGCCGGAGCCTGGGAGGGGACGGGCCGCTCGAACGGGACTCCCCCCTTCCAGATCCGCGCGAGGTTCCGCGTGTCCGTGATGTCCTTGAGCGGATCGCCGGCCACCAGGATCATGTCGGCCCGCATTCCGGGGGCGATCCGTCCCCGGTCGGCCAGCTTGAAAGCGCGGGCCGGGGCGGAGGTCGCGGCGATCAGCGCCTGCTGAGGGGTGAGCCCCGCCTGGACCAGGAGCTCCAGCTCCCGGTGGATGCTCGCGCCGTGGGCGGTGCCCGGGTTGGGCGCGTCGCTGCCGGCCAGGATCGGCACCCCGGCGGCGGCGAGCTGGCTCACCGTCTTGAAGGCCGCGGGCATGCCGCCCGCGGTCGTGGCCGGGAACGTCTTGCCGAGGTTCTCGACCTCGTCCGGCCTCAGGAACGCGCGGACCCGAGCGTCCTCCGTCAGGGATTTGCCGCTCGGGATGCCGTTGGTGCTTTCGAGGACGGTGAGCGTGGGGATGACGAAGACCTTGCGCTCGGCGGCGAGCTTGGCGAAGTCCGGATCGGCCTCGCGGTCGGTGAAGAGGTGGATGAGGGCGTCGGCCCCGGCTTCCACGACCTGGCGGGCGGAGGCGGCGGTGCTGACGTGGACCACCGCCAGCTTGCCTTTCGCATGAGCCGCCTCGACGAGGGCGGCCACGGTCTTCATGTCGAGGGTCGGCCTGGAGCCGCCGTAGGCGGAGAAGTCCTCGACCACGATCTTGATGTAGTCCGAGCCTTCGGCGACGCGGGCGTCCACCCAGGCCCGGGCCTCCTCCGGCTTGGTCAGGGTCGGGACCGGCAGTCCGAACTGGGTGCCATGGCCTCCCGGCGCGGTGGCGAGACTGCCGGCGCTGAAGAGGTCGGCCCGTCCGGGAGCGCCGCCGGGCCGGGCCTGCTCTTCCCGGAAGGGGCGCACGGTCGCCGGATCGTTCCCCATATCGAGCTCGGTGGTGACGCCGAAGGCGAGAGCCCGCTCCAGCCCGCCGAGGAAGGCGTGGGTGTGCGCGTCGATGAACCCGGGGAGCAGGGTGCCGCCGCCCGCGTCGATCTGCGTCGCTCCTTCGGGGACCTTCACGTCCGCCCCCACGGCCTCGATCCGGCCGTCCCGGACCACGACGGTCCCCCGGGGGATGAGACGCTCGCCGTCGAAGATGCGGGCGTTGGTGACGGCGAAGGTCTCGCCGGCCGCCTGGGCATGGGCGGCGGTGAGGGCGAAGGCTGTAGACAGGACGATGGCGCGGAGCCGGATCATGGGTCTTCTCCTTTGCGGGACGCCTGGATTCTAAGCGTGACAAAATGGAAAGGCTATCGAGCGCTTCAGCAGAAGGGGAGCCCGCCATGCCGTCCGCACCTTTCCGAGCCCTGGCGCCAGCCGTGATGCTGGTGCTGCCATGGCTGTTGCCGGTTCCCGAGCTGCCTGTCCTCGCTCCCGGCGAGACGGTGGAGCGGGAGCTGGCCGGAGGGGATATGCACAGCTTCCGGCTGGAGGTGCAGACGGGGAAGCCTCTGCTGGTCACGGTGGAGCAGCACGGGATCAACGTGATCCTGAGCTGGCAAGACGCGTCCGGGAAGCCGCTCGGAATGATGAACACGGCCCTGGAGCGTGACGGAGTCGAAACTCTGCTGGTCGAAGGCGCGGAGGGAGCGTACCGGCTGGAGGTGCGTTCGCCCGTGGCCGAAGTCCCGGCGGGTCGTTTCCGGGTTCGGATCGACGAGTTGCTATCCGCGACCTCTGAGGATCAAACCAGGATCGAGGCCGAGCGGCTCATGACCGGGGCAGGGCTGCTCTTCTCCCAGGAGAACGAGGAGGCACAGCGACAGGCCTTGGCGGCGTATGGCAAGGCGCGCTCCCATTGGAGGAAGCTGGAACGGAAGCCGGAAGAAGCACGAACGCTCATCCGCTTGGCCATCGTCCACATGTCCCTGAGTGAATCGCAGGCCGCGCTGGACCGGCTGCAAGAGGCGCTCGCGCTCTACTCCTCCCTTCAAGACAGCGCCAGGGAGGCCGATATCCTGACCTACATGGGGCTTGCCCAGAGCCGTCTCAGCCGCTACCAGGAAGCGATCACGTCCTTCAACCGTTCCCTGGAGATCCGGCGTGCCCTCGACAACCGCTACGGCGAAGCGATCACATCCCAGAACCTCTGCACGATCCGGCTCTACCTCGGAGAGTACCGGGAAGCGATCCCCTGCTTCGAGAGCGCCCTGCGTCTGCTGGAAGAGGTGCGGGAGCCGGACGCGATCGCTGACGCGCTCAACGGGCTCGGCGGGGCGCACAGCAACCTCGGAGAGCCACGGAAGGCCCGGGAGCACTACAACCACGCCTTGGAGAAGAAGCGCTCTCTGAAGAACCAGGCTGCCGAGGCCAAGATCCTCAATAACCTTGCCGTGCTTGCCGCTGACCAGGGGTCGATGGGTGAGGCCCTGGCCTTCTACGGTCAGGCTCTCGAGGTCTTCGAGAAGCTTGGAGACCGCGAATGGCAGGGGAGGGCCCTTGCCAACCTCGGCAATGCCTACCTGAGCCTGGGTGAGACCCAACGGGCCCGAGGCTACTTCGAAAAGGCCCTGCCCATGCGGCGTGGGCTCCAGGACCGGAGAGGCGAGGTCAATACCTTGTGCAGTCTGGGTTTGGCTCAGGAACAGCTCGAGGAGATCTCGAGCGCGCTGAGATCCTATGAGGAGGCCCTGACGATCGCGCAGGCGGTTGGGTATCGGGCCGGGGAAGCATCGGCCCTCAACCTCCTGGCCCAGGGGCACCTCAAGGCCGGTGATCCTGCCAAGGCGCTGGAGCTCTTTGCCCGGGCCGCCATCCTTCAGCGCGGGCTCGGCAACCTCTCCGGGGTCGCCCTGGCCCGGCAGCGGACCGGCGAGGCCGAGGCCCGCCTCGGCCAAAGCGAAAAAGCCGTAGTCACAATACACGAGGCCACGGACCTTTACCGGGTGCTGGAGGACCGGTCCGGCCAGGCGGGGAGCCTCGCCTCTCTGGCGGCAGTGGAGCGCGGTATGGGCCGTCTCGACGACGCCTTGGCTCATGCCGAGAAAGCCATCGAATTCGTTGAATCGGTCCGCGCCACGGTAGGCGATCCGAGCCTGCGCGCCTCGTTTCTCGCCTCCCAGAGGCTCGCCTTCGAACTGGCCGTCGGCCTGCGGATGGATCTGGACCGCAAGCAACCCGGCAAGGGTCATGTCGAACTGGCCCTTGCCCTGAGCGAGCGAGCCCGAGCCCGTTCCCTCCTCGACCTGCTGCACGAGGCTGGAAGGGAGAACCGGCGGGGGTTGGATCCGAATCTTCGGGAGCGGAAGGAATCCCTCGCCTTGCGCTTCAGCGTCAACGCACGGATGCGGCGCGGCGCGGCCACGGACGAGCAGAGGACGAGCCTCCAGCGCGAGCTGGTTGAGCTGCTCGCTGAAGCGGACCGCCTGGAAGAAGAGATCCGCCGGCGCAGCCCGCGCTATGCCGGCCTCATCCAGCCCCTGGATGCAGCCGGCATCCGCAAGCTCCTCGATACCGACACCCTGCTCCTCGAATACACCCTGGGAGAGGAGAAGAGCTTCCTCTGGGCGGTGACCTCCGAGCGGGTGGATGGTTTCGAGCTACCAGGCCGGACCGAGATCGAGTCTGCGGCGCGCCGGTCCTACGAGGAGGTCCGAAAGACCGAGGACACCGAGTCCGAGGTTCACCGCACGCTGAGCCGAATCCTGCTCGGCCCAGTGGCGGACCGTCTGCCTGGCCAGCGTCTGGTGATCGTCGCGGACGGCGCTCTCCAGTACGTCCCTTTCTCCGTCCTGCCGGACCCGGGCGACCCGACCGGGGGTACCCCGCTCGTCGTCGGCCATGAGATCGTTTCGCTGCCTTCGGCCTCGGTCCTGGACATCCAGCGCCGGGTGCTTACCGGCCGGCCGCGTGCAGAAAAGGCGATCGCGGTCTTAGCCGACCCGGTGTTCGTGCCCTGGGACAACCGGCTGCGTGGCGCGGCTTCGGCCGCCGCGCACGGCATGCCTGTCGAGACGCCCCGGATCCAGCGGTTGCCGGCGTCCGGGCGTGAGGCGAAGGCCATCGCGGCGTTGCTGCCTCCTGATCAGGTCTTCATGGCCCTCGATTTCCAGGCGAGCCGCGGCACCGCGCTGAGCGGCATCCTTGCCAGGTTCCGGGCTGTCCATTTTGCCACTCATGGCTGGATCGATTCCGAGACTCCCCGTCTGTCCGGCCTTACCCTGTCCATGGTCGATGAGAAGGGACAGGCCCAGGAGGGGCTCCTCAGCCTGAGCGACATCTACAACCTGGAGCTTGGGGCGGACCTGGTGGTCCTCTCCGGGTGCGAAACCGCGCTCGGTCGAGAGATCCGGGGAGAGGGGTTGATGGGCCTGACCCAGGGTTTCCTCTATGCGGGGTCTGAAAGGGTGATGGCCAGCCTCTGGCTCGTGGAGGACCGCGCCACCGCCGAGCTCATGACTCGTTTCTACCGCTCCATGCTCCAAGAGGGGCTCCCTCCGGCTGCGGCCCTGAGATCTGCCCAACTCGCCATCCGCAGCGATCCGCGTTGGCAGGACCCTTTCTATTGGGCTCCTTTCGTACTGCAGGGCGACTGGCGTTGAGCAAGGTGCTCTCTTATTTCTTCATGTGAAATGATTGGGCCTTTAGCGACAATACAGACGAGGGGTGAGAGGGGGTCTATTCGAATCTATTGGAAAGGAGATGGAAATGGCTGGAATCACCCACTTCCTCAGGCCGGAGGGTTGGAAGATCACCAGGGTCGATGGTCTGGCGGCCAAGATCCTTCCCGCGAAAGGCAGCACGATCATGATCGGGTTGCAGGACGGCGCTCTCTGCCAAGTCTACCGCTTGGCCCTGGTGGACCAGTCCAAGGCTATCCGGGTCCTCGATGGCTTCTGGTTTCAGAACAATCGCCTGGAGCTGCCCATCCGGCTCTCCGGCCGGGAATACCTGCTCACGGTGGAGGCCAACGGCAACGATCAGCTCAAGGGCGGCCTCGAGCTCCGTTCGCCGGCCAAGGCTGCTGCTGCCCTCCGCAGCAGGCCTGAGCCCACGGGCCAGTCGGGCACCTGGGGCGCAGAGGCGAACCCCGGCGGCTGAAGCGGAGCAGGACCTGAGGAGGCGGAGCCGGGACCTCCCCGGCTCCGTTTCTCTCTCCGTAGCCCGCGCAGGCGCTATCATCGCCCTCCTGAACTCATGGAGGTCTCCTGAATGCGAACGTCTGCCGCGCTCCTGCTCACCGCCCTTTTTCTGTCCACGTCCGCCCAGGCGCAGGCACCCCGGCTGCCGCAGGCGAGCCCCGCCGCCAAGGCCGCCCTGACGGTCGGCGTCACGGACGTGGAGATCGTCTATCACCGTCCCGGCGTCAAGGGCCGGGCCATCTGGGGCGGGCTCGTGCCCTGGGGCGAGGTCTGGCGCCTCGGCGCCAACGAGGCCACCACCATCTCTTTCTCGACTCCCGTGAAGGTCGAAGGGCACGACGTGCCGGCCGGCACCTACGGGCTGTTCGCCATCCCTGCCAAGGACAAGTGGACCCTGATCCTCAACAAGCAGCCCGAGCAGTGGGGCGCCTACTTCTACAAGCCGGAGGAGGACATTCTCCGCTTCGACGTGAAGCCGCAGACCGCTCCGGCCACCGAGTGGATGGCCTTCACCATGACTCCCACCCCGCCCGACTCCGCCGTGATCGAGATGGCCTGGGAAACCCTGCGCGTCCCCTTCACCGTCAAGGCGGACGTGGACCGGATGGTCTGGTCGGAGATCGACAAGTCGCTGGCCGGCAAGCCTGACGCCGAGATCTACCTGACCGCCGTCCACTACGCCCTGGAGAAGGGTGCCCGTCTCGACGAGGCCATGGGCTGGACGGACAAGGCCCTCGCCCTGCAGGAGAACTTCTGGGGGCACGAGTACAAGGCGAAGCTCCTCCAGCGCCAGGGCAAGGTGGACGAGGCCGTGCAGCACCTGGACAAAGCCATGGCCCTCGCCAAGGGCAAGGCCCCGCAGGCCTACATCGATGGATTGGCGAAGATCAAGGCGGAGTGGAAGGGGTAGGTCCCTTCCTACCTATCGAAGTACCCCTCCCGGGTCCGCGCTCTGTAGCCGCCGCGGACCCGGACCTCCAGCTTGTGCCAGGCGCCGTCGTCGCGGTCCTTCGCCGGCTGGAAGCCGAGCACGTATTGCTCGCGCAGCTCGCGGAGGATCTTCTGGAGCGAGAGCGCGAGGTCCCCCCGGGAGAAGGTGGAGACCGCCTGGGGCTCGCCGTCGTCGAGGATCTCGAAGTCCGCCGCGGTCAGGCCGAGGGCAGCGCCGCCGATCGGACGGGTCACGGTGACGTAGAGCTGCTGCAGCTCCACGTCGATCACCTCGTCGACCCGGATCTCGGTGTCCGGCGGGGGGGGAGGGAGAGGCGGGAACGGGTCCTGGAGAAGGGGCAGGAGGAGGAAAGGCAGCAGCGCCTTCATCCGCGCCCTCCCCGGGCCGGCGTGCTTTCCAGGGCCCGGGCGAGGGCGGCGAGGCGGAGGAGCGACTGCTGGGTCAACGAGCGGCGGACGTCGTCCAAAGCCGCGGCCGGCCACTGGCCGTAGCGATGGCGCGGAGAGCCGCCGGAGGTCTCCGCAGTCCTGATCCCTGCGAGCACCTTTTGCGCGTCGGCGGCCGATCCCTGGCGCTCGAGCAGGTAGGCGAGCTGCACCGCGAGCTGCGTCTGGCCCGGGAGCTGGGACACGGCCTGCCGCAGCAGGGCGACGGCGTCGGTCTGGCGGTCCGCCCGGAGATGAAGGTGCACCAGCTCCTGCCAGGCCACGGTCCGCACCCACTCGGGCACGGGCTCGATGGTCAGCCGCCGCAGGAGCTCCCGCGCCTCCGCCGACTTTCCGCTCCAGCTCCGCGTTGCGCCGGCGGCCCTTCGGAGCTTCCGCGACAGCCTGCGGGGCCGGCGCGCTCTCGCCGCCGAGCCGCCGGAGCTGCGCCCAGATCAGCTCCTCGGTCCCGGAGCCCTCGCCCAGGTAGAGGACAGTCAGCTCGGGCGTCTCCATCCGGCCTCCGGCGCCGGCCACGGTCAGGACGGCGCGGTACCGTCCGGTCTCGAGCTTCGGCAGGTCGAAGTCACAGACGAGCCGCTCGGGCGCGAGCCCCACGATGCGGTTGCGCTCGGCCACGCGGCCGGCGACCTCCTGGACCTTCTTGCCGGCCTCGGTCCGGATCTCCAGCGTGACGGCCGGCTCCGTAGGGAGGCCACGGCCCAGGAGAGCGACTCTGCGCGTCCGTCCGCCCGCGAGGAGCGGCAGGGAAGCGGGGAGGCCCCAGCCCTCATCCACGAGCAGCGGGGCCAGGGACCGGTCCAACTGCTCGTGCTCCGGCGGACGCGCCAGGACCCATCGCCCCCGCGGATCGCTGAAGAGCGGGTGGAAGAGGACCGGCCTGGTGTCCGCGGCCGGCACGGCCAGGGGGAGGACCCGCAGGCTGTAGCGCAGCGTGTCGGGATCGACCACCAGAACCCGCACCGAGCCTAGCCCGGCCGGCATGGAGACCGTGCCTGCGAACTTGACGCGCCGTCCAGCACCGCTTCGCCGACCTGCGAGAGATCGAGGCTCAGCCCCTGCGCCAGGAAGTCGTGTACCGAGCCGTCGGAGCCCATGGCATAGGCATAGATCTCAATCCGCTGGACGTCTCCCTGCTTCCCCGCGAGGAGCTCGTTGCCCTCGATCTCCACGAGCAGGGGCACGGTAAAGCGCAATACTGTCCAGTTAGCGGTGTGAGGGGTCCCTCCCCCGGGGAGGGAAGGGGTTGGGACTGGAGGAGGTTAGGAGGGGGCGGCGAAGCAACCGGGGCATTTCCAAGAAGCCATCGACGCCCCCCTCCCGTCCTCGGTCTCAGTCCAAGAAGCGTCCGGGAGGCGCACGCGCCGGGTAGAGCACCATACCCGAGGGCCGTACCCTGTACGCGACGGTTCTACGCTGTACGGAGCGCGCAGGAAGCGTACGCGGCGGGTACGACCCATACCCTGCCGTTCTGCGCCGTACGCGCTCCTTGCGAGGCGTACGCGGAGGGTAGCAGCCCGTACCCGCAGGGTATCGGCCGTACGCGGAGGGTAGGACCTCGTACCCGGCGGGTAGCACCTCGTACCCACAGGGTATCCGTCGCCCCCTGCGGGTAGCACCTCGTACCCGGTGGGTACAGGCTGCCCTCGCTGCGTACGAGGCGCGAGCACAGGGTACGGACCCGTACCCACCGGGTATTGGTCCGTACCCGCCGGGTACGAGGTGCTACCCGCAGGGTATGGCCGCACGCCCGGGGCCCCCTCCTCGGTCCTCCCCCGCTGCGCGGGGGAGGACCGCCTCCCGCCCGGCGCTCGGCTAACTGGACAGTATTGCGGTAAAGCGGCCGTCCTCCCCCTTTTCCCCGGAGGGGACCGCGAGCGCGGCCATGGGGAGGCCGCCGCCCTCCTGGCCGGTCGTCAGCAGGGTGGCGATGGGACCCTGCAGTCCGCGCAGCGGGCGGGTCTGGAGAGAGAAGGAGAGGTGGTCCGGGCGCAGGTCGTACCCCGGGCCCAGCAGGAGGACCGCCTTGCGTCCGGGCAGGCCGGCCAGGGCGGCGACGAGGCGCTCCAGGGACCCTAGTGACTCCACCACTTCGGACCGGTAGCGCTCGGCAAAGGCGCGGACCGAGGCGAGCGAGGTGCCAGCGGCCAGCTCCGCGTTCGACTGCATCTGCCCGCCCTGGGCGACCATCCCCGACCCCAGGGCCGTGGCGCTGGGAGCGTCGCCGGAGCGGATCTCGTCCAGCACGGCCTTGCGGGCGGAGATGTTCGAAGGGACGCCCGGAGGGTCCTTCTCCAGCCGCTCGATGGCGGCGTCCAGGAGAGCCCGGTCGGACGTAAACGGCTGCACGATCCGGATTCCCGCGCCCTGGCGCGCCACCAGGATGCGGTCGGCCGCGGCGAGCAGCCGGTCGAGCTGCCGGCGGACCCCCTCGTAGGCCGCCGTCCGGTCGGCCGGCGGGATCTGCGCGTCGTCGAAGAGGAGGATGAGGTGGAGCGGCTCGCCTGGCTCAATAGCGCCGACCTGGCCCTCCCGTCCGACCCTGGCAAAGTGGGTGGGCCGCACCGGCAGGCCGCCGTCCAGGACCTCGAAGTCCTCGGCCGTGAGGTCCGCCACCGGCGTGCCGTCCTCGGCGGTGGCGACCACGTCGACGCTGACGACCTCGACATCCAGCTCGTCCGCGAAGCGAGGCTCCTGGGCGTGAGCTGCTGCTGCGGTCAGGAGGAAGGCCAGGAGAACGCCGCAACGCATTGGAACTATCCTCCGACCAGCGGGACCAGCTTCAGGAACGTGACCCGGGTCTCCGGCCGCACCCGGATCTCCTCTGCGAGCGACTCGATCTGGCGGTCGTCCACGAGGATGAGGAAGCCGTTGCGCTCGAAATCCTCCAGGGCGGCGCGGCTCTGTTCGTGCCAGTCCAGCTTGCGCCGCTCCTTGAGACGGAAGCCGTTCAGCTCCCGCTCGGTATCCGTGGGCTGGACCAGCCCCTGGAAGCGCTCGGGGAGGGTCTCGTTGAATGCCTTGACCTCCTCGAAGACCCGGGCACGGATCAGCTCCCGGGCTGAGATCGTGGGCTCCGGCAGTTGGAGCGTCAGGCTCTGGCGCCTCTCCCCCGAGGTAGTCTCGTCGTGGATGGTCAGGGCCGTGGTCATCCTTCGCCTCCTGTATGCGGGCTCTCGCGCCATTGTAGCCGGGCGCGCGTGCTAATCTGAAGCCAAGCTGACACGCCGGACGGAGGGACCATGTGGAAGTGGCTCGAGGGCCTCACGGGGAAAGGCCGTGCCCGGACGGAGGAGAAGACGCCCGGCCCCCATCCCACTGCGGGCCCGTCTCTCCTCGATGATCTCCTGGCGCAGGCGCTCACAAGACATGGCGGGCCGTGGCGCCAGCTCAACATCCGGTTCGATCCCGGCGAGCATGCTGCCGGGCGCACGATCTTCGGCCTTGATCCCCGTGCCCAGGCGGAGCTGGCAGTCGAGGTGTTCCTGCGATACCTGCACGCGGCCCGGAGCCACAACCACAACGCCATGATGATGGCTACGAGTCTGGCCGGGCCTCTGTTGCGCCGGAAGCCCGTTTTCCAGGAGGAGCAACTCGTCCGGCTCGCGGAGGCCGTCCGCGACCTCGGAGAGAGCGCCTGTATGATGCCGGTCCCGGTCTTCCTGCGCACCTTGGAGGACCACGTCCGGGAGCACGGGCTCGGCGTGCACCTGCGCGCTACCCTGGGCACGCTGCCGGACCGGCTCGCCCGTCATCCCAACCTGGAGCAGAGGAAGGTTCTGGAAAGGCTCCGCCACCTCCTCCGGCACGGCAGCCCCAAGGAGCCGGGCCTGGACCTGCGCCGCGGAGACGCCTGGGCCAACACACTCCTGGACGCGCTCGATGCCATGCTGCCCGGAGACGCCGCGGCCTGGCTGGACCTCCTCGCGCATTGCGCGACCGCGACCTCGGCCAGGCCGTCGTCGAAATGGCTCTCCCGGGCGAAGGAGTTGTCGGGCGTGCTGGCCCCGGAGGGAGTCTCCCGGGTCTTGACCCTCTGCCTGGGCCGGGTCGGCGAGCCGGGGATGAGGAAGGTGCAGACATTCATGAGTCACCAGTACGAGATCGAACCTACCCTCCTGGACGACGAGCAGACCGACCTCCTGCGGGGGTTGGCCTGGTGCGCCAACCTGGTGGACGATCCCGCGCTCACGGCCGCCGTCGGCAGGGCCGCGGAGGCCTGCTTCCGGAAAGTCGACGGCCACGGCCCACGCAATGCCAAGGTGGGCAACGCCTGCCTGGACACCCTGAGCCGCCTGGGCACCCCGGAGGCCGTGGCCCAGCTCAGCCGTCTGCGTACCCGGGTCCAGCACCCCTCCTCGCGCAAGCAGCTCGAAACCCTCCTGGGCAAGGCGGCCGAGCGGCAAGGTCTCACCAAGGCCGAGCTGGAGGAGATGGCGGTCCCCACTCTGGGCCTTACGGAGCCCGGGCTGCGCCGGGAGACCCTGGGCGGCTTCACCGCCGAGCTGCGGGTCACCGGCACGGCCTCCACCGAGCTGACCTGGTTGCAGCAGGGCAAGCCGCAGAAGTCCGTACCCAAGGCGGTCAAGGAGGGCCACGCGGACGAGCTGAAAGCCCTGACCGCCGCGGCCAGGGAGATCCAGAAGCTCCTCCCGGGCCAGCGCGACCGCCTGGAGCGGCTCTACCTGTTTCCTCGCGACTGGGACCTCGCCACCTGGCGCGAGCGCTACCTGGATCATCCTCTCGTCGGAACCCTGGCGCGCCGCCTGATCTGGTGCTTTGGGACACAGACTGGCTTCTGGCGCGAGGACCGGATCGTGGATGCCGAGGAGCAGCCGCTCGATCTTCCGGAAGACACCCGGGTTTCCTTATGGCACCCTCTCGACTCCCAGGCGGACGAGGTGCTGGCCTGGCGCACCCGCCTCGAAGCCTGGGAGGTGGTTCAGCCCTTCAAGCAGGCCCACCGCGAGATCTACCTGCTCACCGACGCCGAGCGGCAGACGGCCATCTACTCGAACCGGTTCGCCGCCCACATCCTCAAGCAGCACCAGTTCGCGGCACTCTGCAGGCAGCGAGGCTGGACCTACGGGCTTCAGGGACAGTTCGACTCCCACAACACCCCGTTCCTGATGATCCCGGAGCACGGCCTCCGGGTCGAATTCTGGGTCGACGCCGCCGGGGAAGACGCCTCGGAGATGGCCATCTACCTCTACGTTGCCACCGACCAGGTGCGGTTCTGCGACCTGGCAGGCGTGCCGCAACCCCTGGAGCAGGTGCCGCCCCTCCTGTTCTCCGAGCTGATGCGCGACGTGGACCTCTTCGTGGGGGTCTGCAGCGTGGGCAACGACCCCAACTGGACTGCCGGAGGGGATCGTCCGGGGACGGGCTACTGGCGCGAGTACTCCTTCGGCGAGTTGGGCGAGAGCGCCCGCACCCGCCGGGAGCTGCTCGGGAGGCTGGTCCCTCGACTGAAGATCGCGGACCGCTGCACCCTGACCGAGCGCTTCCTCGTGGTCCGGGGAGAACGGAAGACCTACAAGATCCACCTGGGCAGCGGCAACATTCTGCTGGAGCCGAACGACCAATATCTCTGTATCGTTGCGGACCGGTCTCCGCGCGGAGCCCAGCCGGTCCTCCCCTTCGAGGGGGACGGCACCCTGGCAGTCATCCTCAGCAAGGCGTTCCTCCTGGCTGAGGACACCAAAATCACCGACCCCCAGATCCTGAGCCAGATCGGGAGGTGATACGGCCGCCAGGCCGTCCGCCTATGGCCGGCCCTTCTCGCGCGGAAGGCTCTCAATGTCATCGTGGTCCTTGAGGAGGGTCCCCAAGTAAGGCAGCTTGGAGAGGTCCCTCTCCTCCAGCCTCTCCGGGTAGGTTCCGGCGGCCAGGGCGAGCACCCGCAGCCAGACCAGAAGCTCGCCGGTGGCTGGCGGTTTGCGCAGGCTCCGCTCCCGCAGGGCCAGGAAGCGCTGGAGAGCCATCTCCAGGAACCCGTCGCTCAGGTTGCCGTACTCTCCGCGCTCGCGCCGGACCCTCACCGCCCGCCGGACCAGCTCCTCATCGAACCGGATGTTGTGGTAGACACAGCGCCGCAGGAAGGGCTCGGGGAGGCGTCTCTCGCTGTTGGAGGTGATGAAGACCACCGGCCGCATCTCCGGCTCGGCGTCGATCTTCTCCCGGGTCTCCCGGACGGTGAACTCCATTTTGTCCAGCTCATGGAGCAGGTCGTTGGGGAAGTCGCGGGGGGCCTTGTCGATCTCGTCGATCAGGAGCACGCGGGGGTTGGGCGACTTCAGGGCGTCCCAGAGCTCCCGCGGCGTCCGGTACTTGATCTTGTCCGGGAGCTCCCCGGACCCGGCGAGATGGGCGTCGTGGAAGTACTGCACGGTGTCGAAGGAGTAGAGGAGGTCGCGGGCCGTGCTGTCGGACTTGACCTGGAAGTGGATCACGGGCTCGGCTCTCAGCTTCCACGCTGCGTAGTACGCGGCCTGGGTCTTGCCCGTGCCGGGCTCGCCGGTGATCAGAAGAGGGAGTCCCACGGCGAGAGCCGTGTTCATGGCCGTCTCCAACTCGTCGCCCGAGTCGAACAGCCTGGCGTCGTCCTCGAAGGTCCGCCGGAGCTGGATGAAGGGGCGCTGGCGCAGGAGCCCCGGGTCTTCCATGGGACCCTCTCGGCGGCGGTCGATCAGCCGGAAGGGATAGGCAGCGGTCATCAGGGCTCCTCCTCGCGGTTCTACCAGTCGTCTTCGTTGTCGCCGGGCTGTGCGACCGGCTCCTCCGCCTGGTCCTCGTCGTCCCAGGCCTTATCCACGACTCTCTTGAGCTCCTCCAGGGTCATCTCGTAGCGCCCGCCGGTCTTTTCCAGGATACGGGCCAGGACGTTGTCCCTCAGGGAGGGGGGCAGTGCGACGTGGTGACCCTTAAGGAAGGTCCTGAGGTCCTGGAGGACGAGCTCCTCGAGCTCATCGAGCACCGTAAATGTGACGTCGTCGAGGTCCAGCCCTCCAAGCTCCTGGTTCAGCCGATCCCGGAGGCGGGCGGGGTTCTTCTGCGCCAGGAAGGAGATGCCCAGCAGGCCGAAGGCTTTGGCTTCCTCCAGGCACGGGACGAGCTGCTTGTTCCACCACTCCAGGTAAGTCTTCAGGGTGGAGGGCTTCACGGCCTCCCCCTGGTTCAGGGGCTCATGGCGAACGTGGACGAGGGGAGTGCGCCGCCGGTCGATCTGCCCTTCGGAGCGGACCCAGGCGGTGAAGTCGGAGAGATCCTGAATGTCGCAGGCGTGGGCAATCATGTCCGCGAACGACCGGTAGGGATTGCGCAGCTCTTGGGGCCACTCAGGCTTGACCTCCAGGAGGAGGGCCTTTTTCAGTCGTTCCTGCAGCTCCACCTGGAAGCGCTGATGAAAGAGATCGACCCCCTGGCCCTCCTCGCCGTACCAGATGTAGGCGAGGACCCGAGGCCTTTTCTCATACAGCATCAGGTCCGTGTCGTTGAAGACCCGGCCGAACTGATTGGACCGGTCCAGCTTCACGTTCCAGTGCGGATCGCGGTCCAGGCGGGAGCGACGCCGCGGCGGAGTGGAGATCCAGCGCGCATACCGGCGGTGGAGGACCGGGTTCATCCAGCGGGTGTTCCCGAAGCTCTGCTCCGGGATCTCCAGGCGCGCGTGGAGGTTCGCCACGGCGCTGTGCGGCGGATCGCCCTCGATCAGAAGCGCCCGCCAGAGCTCCAGGCCCTGGGCGCGGGCGGCCGGCACGTAAGCCAGGGTGCGGTTGGTCACGACTGCGGGCACGACCTCGCCCAACTGCCAGCCCGCGCCCAGGAGGCCGCCGGCATCGCCCTGGCAGCAGTTGATATAGGCGAAGAGGAGCTGCGGCCCAGCGAAGCGCCGGAGCTCGTGAGCGAAGTCGGCCACCGGGACCTCCAGCGGCTTCGGGTCGGAGCTCCGGGTGAAGACGAGCCGCGACCGGGCCGCGCTCCCCCTGCCGTGGCCGTAGTAGTAGAGGAGATGGGGCTGGAGCTGCTGCAGGGCCGGTCCGACCTCGTCCCATCCGGAGACGACCTGCAGGTTCTTGCCTCTCTGAAGGCGGTGGTCTGCCTCGCAGAGCATCCGTTCCAGATCTTCCACGTGGGAGGCCGCATGGGTGGGCGGCAGGCCCGGGCCCACAGGCTCCGGCGCGACGATCAGCATCTTGGGGGAAGGGGAGAGGATGTAGTCCTCCTGGCCGGCGGCCGAGCGGGTGAGGGCCACAGACCAGCCACACGCGCAGAGGAACGGTCCGCGCCGGTTCAGGAGCACCCAGGGGAGACGGGCGAGATGCTCGTCCTCGGTGACGATCTGTACCTCGACATCCCCTTCCTCGGGGAAGTCCAGGTTGTCGATCCGGCCGAAGGTCTGAGTCCAGAGGTGTTTGCCGAGCTCGACCTGGAGCCGCTCGTCGAAGATCCGCTCGAAGCTCACGTCCAGCTTCAGCAGGCGCTCCAGAAGAGTGCCCAGGGTCTCGGGCCATCCGGGGATCGTGGCATCGGGGCCAAGGGCCGGTGCCTCGAAGGAAAAACCACGGTCGGAGCTGCCGCGGTGGATGCGGCCCTGATGGGAACCCCCTTCCATCCAGAGCTCGACGAACCAGCGCTCCGGCTCGGTCATTGCCTCGGTCACCGCAGACCCCACACATCCAACGGTTGGCTGCGAAACAAGAGGACCCCGAACCCGAGTGTGAGCTCGCTGGTCTTCTCTTCGACGGCGCCGAAGTCCGTCCGGCGGAACCGGTAGTGGATCTCGACCGCCGTGCTGGGGGCGAGCTTCCAGATCCGGAAGGTGCCCAACGCCAGATGGAGCCGCGCGTCCAGGATCTCGCCGCCACGAGCGCGGAAGTCGTAGAACCGGGCCGGGTCCCGAACGAGGTGGCCGGAGGCATCCTCTACGAGAGCGGTGCCATTCAGCCTCGCATTCTGCGGGCGCCCGGCGCCAAGCTCCACGAGGAGGCCCGCCCGCGGCCGGAGCCGGATCTGTCCCAGCCAGTAGCGGGGCGCGTCGTTCCTGACGAAGACGCCGGGGACCGGATGCTCCCATTCCTCAAGGGGAGCATCCCGGTCCGGAGTGCCCTCGAAGCCCTCCCCTCGGCGCGAGGGCGGCGAGCTCTCCAGGCCCCCTTCCATGGCGAGGTAGGAGATTCCGGCTTCGACTCGAAGCCCTTTCTTCAGTGAGAGCCAGACACCGCCCTGGAACTCGGAGAAAATGTCCTCATGGCTGGAGAAGTTGCCCCGGCCGAAGAAGCGCCAGCGAGGGGGTCCGATCTCCAGAGAGTAGGTGCCCTTCAGGAATGTATCGCCGTCCGCCGGACGATAGGGCCTTCCTGCTACCTGCCCTTCCCGGATATCGGTCTCCCTCCACCCCCGGATCGGGCCTGTTCCGGCCCTCCCCACGATGCCGAACACACTCAGGAGCGGAGGAGCCAGCTCGAGAGAGGCGGAGAGCGTAGCACCCTCCTCTCCGACGGACAGGATCTGCCGGACATCCCAGTAACCCATTCTCTCCACGGTCACCTGAAGGCTCTGGCCCGCCGGGTACTTGTAGTCAGTGAAAGGGGTCTTGCCGGCCTTTTCCCCGTCGATAGAGACGATCGCCCCGGCCGGGTCGGAGTCGATCAGGACCGTGCCCTGATCGCCGCTCTCCATGGTGAGGACGAGCGGCGTGATCCGGCCGGGAGCCACCTCCGCCACCGTTTCGAGCCTCTTGCGGTCGGGATGGACCAGCCGCAGCCGGTGCGTCCCCGGGCTCAGGTCCCCTATCCGCCGGCCGCCGCGGCCGAGGAAGGAGGCATCCAGCCAGACGGCAGCGTCCTCCGGATCCGTGGAGAGGTCGATCCCGCCCGCATCGGGGAGGGGTTGCTCTTCGGGGGACCGCGGCCGGGACTGGCCCAGGACGTCGAGCCTCCCGCTCTCGGTAACAAGGGCCACGTAGCTTTCGGCCGGAGCCGTGAGCCGGATCGGCTCTCCAGCGTCGTAGGTCCACTCCCTGGCTCCCGACGCGAAGCTGTGGACGGTCAGCCGGCTGCCCATAAAGAGCACGGCACGCTCATGCCCGTCCTGGAGGAACCCGCGGGCGTCGGTCAGAGCGTCTTCCAGGGGAAAGGGAAGAATCGACCCGTCTTTCGGATCGATCCAGGTCAGCCTGTGCGCCGGAACGTCTTCAGCTTCAACCAGCTCGAGCCGCCATTTGGGCGCATCGCTGCCAATGCCAAGCGGAACGAAACGGTAGGCCTCCAGGCGCTGCTTTGCGGGCATGGGGACGAAGTCTCCGGGTTGGAACCGGAGGATGGGCCGGTCTTCCCAGGGGCGGGTGAGCTGCCAGATCGTCTTCGCTGTGCGTGCGTCCACGCCGAGGAGGGTGTCTCCGGCCGTGGTCACGACCTGCACGTCTCCGCACCCCGCCACATCCATGACTCCCTCCGAGAAGGGTCGCCGCCATGGCCGGGCCCTCTCGTCCAGCGGGAGGGTGGCGGCGAGGCGAAGGTCGGGCACCCACGCCACCAAGTGGTCGCCGGCGAGCCAGATCCTCTCGGGAGAGACGGCCCGCGCAAGGTCGGGACCGAGATGTTTCACCAGAGCGACCCGGACCGGCCGGGCCTCCCCGGACACGGATAGGATGAACTTGTCGAGGAGGAAGACCACCCTCTCGCACGCGGAGAGCACCCGGGCGGACGAGGATGCGGACTCCTTCTGCCAGCGGAGACGTCCTGTGGCCGGGTCGAGCTCGATGACGTTGTGGTACGTGGTCCGGCTGGTCCCGTAGCCGGAGCTGCTTTCCCTGATCTCCCTGTCGATCACGAACAGCCGTTCGCCGAGGAGGATCGGGCCGTTCACGAGCTCCGTGCCCTGGAAAACCCAGAGCTGCTGCAGGCTATACGGGTCCAGGCCGTAGACGGCGGCACCCTGGCGCACCACCAGGACCTCAGGGAAGGCCGCCATTTCGACCACATCCCACCCCTGAGCGCTGGCGATCCGGCGGTCGATTTCGGCGTCCTGCCCGGCCGCGGGGAGGGAGGCCAGGGTGAGGGTCAGGGGCAGCAGGATCTTTCTCAACGTTGCCGGGCGCACAGCTCCTCCCAAGGGGTGAGGGCGGGGCCCAGGGTCCGGGCCAGGCCGCTATGGATGGACATCTCGGCCGGACCGCGCCAGGGCTGCCCTCCGAAGGGTCTCCAGGTGGATTGAGTGCTGAGCTTCTCGTACATCTTCCTCGACGTGCCGTTGAAGCCCGCGACCCGTGCTGGACCAGAGCAGTGGACCTCCAGGTCGGTGACCGCCAGCGTGTACCCCGGCCGGACGACCGCCTCCGCGCTCAGCGTCAGCTCCACCGAGCCGGGAGCCTCGCCCCGGTCCCACCGGCTCCGAGCGGGCAGGCTGCGGACGACGACAGCGGTCTTCGATTCGTTCCAAGCATAGAACAGACGGTAGTAGCGCCGGGGCTGGATCCCTTCATCGGTCCACGCCGGCGGCTCGTCCACCCCCTCGGCGGCGGTCCGGGTCAGGCTTAGGGCGATCTGGAAGCAGCTCCCGGAGTGAAACGGATGGGTGTTCAAGTCCACACAGGCGTTTCCGCAAAGGGTGAGCTGCGGGTCCGGACAGGGTGACGGGCCGGGAACCGTGGGATTGAGCTCGGATCGCCGGTCGCCTGCCGGCGCTGACTCCAGGTCCCTGATGACCTCTTCCTCCAGGCTCCTCACGCTTTCGGCCGTCGACTGGACCGGGCTGGACGTGTCCGGGTTCCTCGCCAGGCCATCCGCTTCCGAAGCGACCATCGAGGCAGCTCCGTCCCGACCTGGGCTTTCCTGTATCGTCGGGGTCGGCCCGATCCCGCGACTCCACGCAAACTGAAGCTGCGAGCGTGTCGGGGGAGACCAGCGGTCAAGGGAAACTTCGTCGGAAGCATGCACGAGCCAGAAGGTTTCCGTTGAGACTTCACTTACCGTCCAGGATCGAACATGGACGCGATCGCCCCAAGAGCCCCATGCATCCCGGATCCAATTCATGGTCCGGTCAGATTGGCCAAGTCCGGGATCCAGACGATAAACGACGTCGACCTCACTTAAAGCTAGAAGGCTGTCTGCGGTCCCGATGCCCGTGATCCGGTTTCCGATCTCGATGCCGATCCTTGCCGGCCATCTCCTTTCCGAAGGGGGAGAGTGTGTGCCCGAATGGATCAGCGGTGACGCGCATCGATCCACAACCAACCCGATCTCCGGGTGTTCCTCGCGGCAAGGTATCTCTCGCGCCTCCACCTTCAGCTCGATCTCGAAAGTCCCGGAGGTTCCTCCCAGGAGAAGGGGGGGAGCGGTAAGCCCATCTATGAGGGCGACGGCACGATACTCGGAGGACTCGCTGTCACTGATTAAGCTCACTCCCCCATTTTCCGTGCCCATTACGCGCCTCCACCGCGCTCCCTCACGACGCTCGATCCTCACGGCCGCGCTCTGGTTGACCTTCAGTCCGCTCCACTGGACTTGCATCCCAAATTGCTCCGGATCGGAGGAGCCGATCCGCCACAGTGAGAGCGCCAGGAGCGCGACGGCTGCGATGGCGAGCCCCGCCTCGGGCCAGAGACCGGGCCGGTAGACCTCCCGGCCCTCCACGATGGCGGCGAGCTGATCCGCGGCCTGCGGACCGGGCTGAGCGCGCAGGGGGAGCCGCCTCGGCCCGGGACCTGAACCCTGCACCCTGGCCAGGTCGGCCCGGATGGACTCGCCCAACGGACCCCGGGAAAGGACCGCCAGGCGCTTCACGGCCGGCTCCGGCTCGAGCTCCAACCGCGTCCGCTCCAGCCGCCACTCCCACGCCTGGTGCGCCAGGCTCTCCGGATCGTCGGGCTCCGCCAGGCGGGTCTGCTCCAGGAGGAAGCCCAGGACCGCCTCCTGTTCGGCCTCGCCGCGCCCTGTGACGAAGCCCTCCCGGAGCACGGCCAGCACCGGGTCCCCGAACCTCAGCCCTCCCGTGATCAGGCGGCTGCCCGGCAGCGCGAGAAGGCGTTCGACGCGCTCCGGCGGCAGCCAGGGATGGAACCGTTCGCGAAGGCGATCGGCCAACCCCAGACCGATGGGGGGCTGCGCCATGGCGCAGCCCTGGGCCCAAAGCAGGCTGTCCCTCAGGATCCCCTTGACGTGCTCTTCCAGGCTCCCTTGTACGGGCAAAGGGGGGAGACCTCGCCAGCTTTCCGGGTCCCGGGGAGCCTTCAGAGGAGCCCGTTCCGTGGTGAAAGTAGCCAGGGCGCTCAGCAGGCCCTCCCGATCGGCCGGAAACACGGACAGGCCGTGGACTGCTGGCCGCGCCGCGATCCAATCCCAGCCCCTCCGCTCCTGGAGTTGCATCCAGGCCACCTGCGGCCAGCGGGCAAGACGCTCCAGGACGAAGGTGACCTCCGCCGGACGCAAGCCCTTGCCGTCGCTGAAGATCAGCACCAGGTAGCCGTGCCGCTCGTCCTCCAGGTCCTCGATGCGCCGGTCCAGGCCGTCCGCGGTGCGGAACCGGTCCGGTATCCCCGCGAAGGTCCCGTACACCACGGAGATCCCTCTCCGGTCGAGCCCCAGCGCCAGCTCCCGGGCGATCGGATTCCAGGCCCGCGCCTCGGCCTGGAGGTCCTCCAGAACCAGGAGGCTCCGCACCCGCTTCCGCAGCTCGAAGACCGGAGTCGGAATGCCGCCGTTTCGGACGGTCATTTCGACCGAAGCCGGAACGTCGAGGTCCTGCCCGGTCTCCTCGCTTCGGAAATATCCCAGCGAGTCCGCCAGCCGGTCCAGGGTTTGCCGGTCGAGCCGTGGGGCCGGAGCCCCGCCGATGCTTTCCGGCCGGAAGAGCCGGGGCCGGGAGTCGTCGATCTTTCCGGGGTCCGGACCCCCTCTCGTCGCGGCGAGCCACTTCCAGAGCCACCAGCCATAGGCCAGGGCCGCGATGCCCAGCAGGCGGAGGTCGGGCCAGGCGGGAGGTCTTTCTGTGGGAAGAACTTCCTTCAGGACCAGGACGGGTGCGTGGGGATAGGTCCGGGTCGCCGGGTTTGGGACATCCTGGACCCGTGCCTGCTGCGCGACCGGCGCGTCCTCGGGTACCGGCGGGCGCCCCTCCTGCAACCCGAGCGCGCCCGCGAGGACGAGCGCCGCCAGGGAGCTCCACCGCCGCCACCTCCGGGGCGCGGCCCGCTTCCGTTCAGGCGGTTTCCAGAGGTCCGGCAACCGGATCGCCCGGAGCCTCGGCTCAGGGGTCAGCCCCCGGAGCTCTGGCAGCGCCCGCTCCAGGTCCACGCCGGAGAACCGGGCCTGATCCTGGCCAGGGAGCGAGAAGAAGTCGTTGAACCGCCGCCGGAACTCCACCCCCTGCTCCCGGTCCCGCACCAGGAGGGACGACAGCACCTCCCGGAACTGGGACACCGTCCAGGGCCCCCCCGCCCGCAACGCCAGGTCGATGCGCCGGTAGTCGTCCAGCGTGCCCCGGATGCCGAGATCCGACAGCGAGGTCAGGAACTCGGCCAGGGGGAAGAGGTTCGAGGTATCGATCCGGTCGGGGCCGATCGTCATTTGTCAGGCGCTCGGCCCGTAGGATAGCAGCAGGTGCGCGGGACGGGAGAGCCCGTCCCGCACCAAGGAAGAAAGCCTACGGCTGTTGCACGATCCTCACATCATCCACCGCCGCCTCCACCAGACTGGCGGTGCTGGCGTCCGCCGCCTCGATGCGGATGCGCACCGTCTGCCCCGCGAACGAGCTGATGTTGATCGAGCGGGACTCCCAGACCGCGTCGTCGTCGTTGGCCGCGCCCAGCTCCTCGAAGACCAGCGAGGTCGTCGAGCCCACCACTCTCACCCGGAAGGAGTCCGCGGTCGAGGAGTTGGTGCCGTGCGCCATGTAGAAGGAGAAGGACAGGGTCAGAGTGCCCGTCGAAGGCAGCGCGATGGCCGGCGACTGGATCGTGGTCAGGCCGCCGTCCACGTCATGGTCGCCCGCCGCGGCTCCGGCGAGACGGCCGGTCACCAGGTCGTTGACTCCGCTCACAGTCGTGCCGAGTTGCTTGGCGCCGCTCGAATTCGTGGCCGCCGGGTCGCCCCGCTCCCACAGGCCGAGCGTGGCCGTGTCCGTGCCGAGCGGGTTCACCGTCCATCCCAGGTTCGTCTCGAAGGTGTCGGAGAAGACTGTCACCGGGGGATTGCCGCCTCCGCCCGCGGCCACATCGCCGGTCACCACCAGAGCGAAGGGCTGCGGACCGCTCGGCACGTTGAAGGCGCGGACCTCGACGGTGTAGGTCCCCGCGGCCGGGACGTTCAGGAGCACCTGCTCCAGGGTGTTGCGCCGGTCCGAGCTGCCGCCGGTGGCCGACTGGCCGCTCGCAAACACATTGCCGCGCCAGATCGTGCTGGTCGGGCCGGTGACGGTCAGGTCCAGGTCGTTCACCAGGTTCACGCTCGCGGCCGGGGTCGAGGGGAAGTCGGTCCAGGCGAGCGTCGCCTTGAACGGCTCGCCGCTGCCCACCGTGAACGTGAAGGTCTGCGCACTGGTCGAGCCGGTGGGGAAGCCGGTATTGTCGTCCCGCACCCAGAGCTCCCGCGCCTGGCCGGTGAAGAAGAGGGCATTGTCCAGCAGCACCCGGCCCCAGCCCTGGCAGTTGGCCGGGATCACGGTCGTGCCGGTCATGCTCACCGCCGAGTTGACCAGCGTGGCCTTGAGCAGCGCTGCCGACGGGGTGAAGCCGTTCGCCGAATTCTCGCTGCCCGTGGGGTACCACCCGTCCGTGTAGTACTGGCGGATCAGGGCGGTCAGGCCCGCGGCGCCCGGCGTGGCCATGCTGGTGCCGCTCATCGAGATCGTGCCGCAGTTGTTCGTGGTGACGTTGATGTCGTTGTTGGCCGAGACGATGCTCGAGCCCGGCACCGTGATGTCCGGCTTGATGCGGCCGTCAAGCGTCGGGCCGCAGCTGGAGAACGAGGCCATGCTGTTGGCGCTCGTGCCGCGCAGGGTGGCGCCCACGGACACGCCGCTCTTCGCGGTCGATGGGCTGCCCACCGTGCTGGTGCCCGGCCCCGAGTTGCCCGCCGCGAAGAAGATCAGGAAATCCTTGTGGTTCCACATGAACTCGTCCACGTCCTGGCTGCCTGACGAGTAGTTGTTCTGGACCCCGGAGTTCTCGTTGTCGCCCCAGGAGTTCGTGTGGATGCGCGCGCCCTGGGTGTAGGCCTGCTGGAAGATCGGGTTCAGGTCCACCACCGGGCAACCGATGCCGGGGAGGTCGCCGCAGTTGTCCGTCTGGAAGCCGCCGTCCTGGATGACCAGCTTGGCGCCGGGAGCCATGCCGTCTGCGGTGTTATGGAGGAGCAGGTTGGTGAAGTTGTCGCCGGCCACGGTGCCGGCCACGTGCGAGCCGTGGTCGTGCGTGTCCCACTCGTTGTTGGCGATGCCGCCGCTGCACTCGCCCGACGCAAGGAAGTTCACCGCCACCACCTTGCGCTGGCTTTGATTGGCAACCGTGCCGCCGTTGCAGGCGTTGGTGGGAGGCAGGCCCAGTCCGGTGTCCCGGAAGAAGCACATGTCGGGATCGATGCCCGTGTCGAGGACGGCGACCGTCTGCCCCTCGCCGAAGATCCCCTGGCTGAAAATCGGGGTGGTCTGGCTGCCGCTCAGGCCCGACTGTCCAACCCAGATCGTGGTGTCGTTGAGCAGGACCCGCCGCGGCTCCACGTCGATCCAAAACACCTCGCCGAGCTGGGCGAGGGCCACGCGGTGCTTTGCAATTTCGGATGGTGTGAGCAGCAGCCGCACGCGGGAGAATCGCTGGCCGCGGCCCCAGCCCACCACGCCGGGCACGCCCAGCTCGTCCCGGATCTGGCTGACGACCTCGCGCACGTCGGCATCCGGGAAGACCTGAAGCATGACGATCCGCGGCTGCTCTTCGTCTCCCGAGGCATCGAGGGCGAAGTCGAGCTCCGGGATCTCGGAGACCGGCCGCGACATCTTGTAGTAGGGGTGATAGGGGCCGGTCCAACTCGCGCCGAGGGCCCTGGCCTTCTGCTGCCCTCCCGGGGCCATTTTCACGAGGAAGGCGTAGTGCGGGAGGTAGGCGTAGACCTGAAGGCTCGCCGCGCGCAGGGCCTTTTCTTGTTGAGCGGTGATCGGGCGCGGGAACTTGAGGAGAACGATCTCGTCGGCTTTGGGATCATCACCGGGGAGCCGCAGGGCCTCCGGGATCGCCAGGGTGGCTGGCCTGGGCCGGCTCGTGTCGATGATATGGGAGTTGAGGAGGATCAGCCTCGACTCATCCGCCGCTTTCGGCTGCGCCTGGACCAGGCTCGAGCCCAGGAGCAGGACGGCAACGCTCCACCCGCACAGCACTCTCGTCTTCATGATTCCTCCGTACCGCGGAAAAGTTCGTATCAGAGAAGCGGACTTCGGACATCTCTGAAAGACAGGGTGCGGACGGAGGTTGGGGGCGAGCCAGGCCAAATAGAGGCTTCCAGCGCCACGGAGAGGCTATCCGTGGGAAAAACAGCCTCTCCGCGCCAAATTCAGTCTCTCCGCGCCGGCTGAGAGGCTATCCGCCAGAAAAACAGGCTATCCACGCGGATGAAGAGGCTCTCAGCGCTGTGGAGAGACTATCCGTGGGATAAACAGGCTCTCCACACCAGATAGAGCCTCTCAGCGTGGCTGAGAGGCTCTCCGTGCCGATTTCAGAGCTTCCGGACCTCGATCATCCTCTGGAGGAGCTTGAAATCGTCGAAGTTCCGCGTGTAGAGAGGAAGCTGGTAGGAGTGAGCCGTGGCGGCGATCCAGAGATCCATGACGCGGGAGCGGGGCTGCCCGCCGCCCGTCTTCACGGCGTTGGCCATCATGCCAAAGGCGCGTCCGACTCCGGCATCCAGAGGAAGCGGGTCGAACATGGCTTCGACCATGCCCAGACGGTGGAGCCGCTGGCGGCGGATCTCGGGGTCGGAGGTGGCGAGGACGCCGTAGTGCAGCTCCGCCAGGGTTGCCACGGAAATGGCGACCTCGCCGGGCAGCGAGGCCTCCAGCTCCTCTTCGGACTGGCCGATGACGACCGAGGTATCGAGGAGGCCGCGGGTCACCGCTGCCATGGATCGCCCAGGTCGTCCAGCGTTCCGAGCTCGGCAACGTCCTCGAAGAACCCGGGATCGGGCCGGCCGTCCCGGAGGAGCTTCATGGCCTCGGCCTTCGGGACCCACCGCTTCTTGGGATAGGGGGTCAGCAGGGCGATGGGGCGCCCTTCCACGGTGATCAAGAAGCTCTCTCCTTTCTCCGTCTCGCGCAGGATCTCGCCGCTCTGGTTGCGCAGCTCGCGTTGCGGGATCTTCCTCATGAAGGGAGTGTAGCACATCTGCTACGCGACAGGCCTTCCGCGCGTTTGTGCAACGGGTGGCGGACTCTGCCCACCTCCCGGCCTCGGTCTCACGTCTGGCGGTACCCGGATGAGAGGAAGGGTATGAGCGCTACGGCGCAATCCAGTCGATCTCGTCCTCCCCCGGCTGAAACAGGCAGACGCCGACCACGCCGGGGCCGACGTTGGCTCCGACCACGGGGCCGATCTCGGTCTGGATCAGCTCGGCCACCTGAAACTGGTCGCGAACCAGGGCGCGCAGGCGGTCGGCCCAGACCGGCGCGTTGGCGTGGCTGATCCCTGCAAAAACCGGGCGCTTGCGGTCCACCTGCTTGTGGAGGATCTCCAGGATGCGCGGATGGGCGGCCCGGCCGCCGCGCACCCGGTCCATGGGCGCGACCTCGCCGTCCAACATCCCGAGGATCGGCTTGATCCCCAAGAGGCTGCCCACCAAGGCGCGCGCCTTGCCGATCCGGCCGCTCCGGGCCAGGAACTCCAGGGTGTCCACCACGAAGAGGGTGTGGATGCGCGGCGCCATGTCGAGCAGCCGCTGCTGGATAATCCCGGCGGTTTCGTTGCGGGCGGCCATGCGCGCCGCGAAGAGGACGAGCATGCCCAGGGCCGCGCTCACCTGGCCGGTGTCGACCACGGCCAGCCCCCCGCCAACCCCGCCAACCCCGCCAATACCGCCGCTGCCATTGACCTCCGCGGCGGCGGCGCTCGCGTGCTCGAAGGTCTTTGACAGCTTTGAGGAGATGTGGAGGGAGACCACCTCGTGCCCCTGGGCCAGCCACTCGCGGTAGCGCCCCGCGAAGTCGGACGGCGACGGAGGGCTCGACACCGGGTGCGCCTTGCTCTCGGTCAGCTTCTTGTAGAACTGCCCGGGCTGGATGTCCACCCGGTCGCGGAAGACCTCCTTGCCGAAGGCCACAGTCAGCGGCACCACGGCAATGCCGTGGGCCTGGACCACGTCGGACGGCAGGTCCGCGGTGGAGTCGGTGACGATCTGAACTTTCGGCAGGCGGGGCTCGCGCCGTGCGAGCACGCCCCTTTCCTCCAAGGTCAGCAGCTCCTGGACGATCTCGCCGTCGCGGACCGGCAGCCCGTCCAGGACCTCCTGGAGCGTGGCGCCGCGCCGGGCCATTTCGAGGATCTGTTGCTGGAGCGGGGGGGCGGCCGGGGAGAGGGGCTCGGAGCCCGGCCGGACCTCCAGGCGCGCCCGGGCGTCCGGGAACTCGCCAAGAGAGTCCTCGATCGCGGTGATGATCAGAGAGCTGAGATCTTCCTGGATGCTGTGGTCAGGGACCATCTCGCTGGGGAAGAGCTGGAACGGACCCTCGTGCATCCGCCCCAGACGGCAGAACGCCTTGATTCCCTCGACCGCGCCGGCTACAGCCGCGACGACCTCGCCGCGCTCCAGCCAGACCTGGCCGCCGCGCAGCTCGATGCGCCCGCTCGTCTTCGCTCGATGGAGGCCGCGCAGCAGCTCCAGGAAAGGGGTCTGCGCCAGGTCGCCCACCAGCGACTCCAGCCGGACGTCGGGCTCCGCGCCGACCTCGCGACCGAGGAGGACGAGCAGCAGCCGGCGCTCGATCTCCCGGAGGTCCAGGCCGCCCACGGACAGGAAGGAGACGGTCTCGGGGAGCCCCTCTTCCTCCTCGGGCTTTTCGCCGAGCAGGACGAGCGTGCGCCGGCCGCCCGCGTGGAGCTCGGAGATGAGAGCTTCCGGGTCGGGGCTTTCCGCCAGGGTCTTCGTGGTTGTGACGACGAGCGCCTCGCCCAGGCCCTGGGCGAGGCGCAGGCCCAGGGCGAGGTCGGACACGGGCACGGCTTCGTAACCCTCGGCGGCCAGCCCATGGCTGAGCTCCGCCAGGCGAGCAGTATTGCCGGCATCAGGATCAATGAATAGGACTGCAGGACGGGCCAAGGCTTCCCTCGAAACAGATTGAAATCAATCAGTACGGCTGCAGCAGGCGGAACAGGCCGAGCAGGCTCTTGGGAGCGTGCGGGCTGGAGCGCCAGCGGCGGCTCCGCCCAGCCAGCTTCTCGACCTCTTTCTGGACTGCCGCGGTTCCTGCCACCAGCATACCCGACCCGCGGCCTCCCGTGGCATCCAGTTTCTGGACGACGCTCTCCGCGGCGCCGGCGCCTTCGGGGCCGTCGATCCAGGCGAGCACGCCAGCGCACCCGGAGAGGATGGCCGCGATCTGCGGCTGCGCCGCCTTGGTCAGCATCTGGACGTGCAGCGAGAGCTTGCCGCCGCTCGTGGCGGTGTTCGCGAACGTGGCGCTGCCCGCCCGGCGCAGCTCCACCTGCTCGATGAGCTTGCGCAGCGGCTCGTTGGTGCGGACCCCCGGCGCCTCCTCGATCAGCTTGCGCAGGGCCGGCCAGGCCGAGGGCTCGGCGAGCACCAGGAAGGGGAGGGCAGCCGTGTCGAACCCCGCCTTCTTCGCGGCGTCGAGCAGGGAGGCGACCGCCACATCGAAGACCATGGCGCTCGAGATTTCCATGGTGTTCTGGGGGGCGGATTCCGGCACCTTGTCGCGGGTGGCCACCAAGCCGTGCTCCACCAGCCAGGCGATCGCCAGGCGGATGGTCAGGGGCGCTTCGGCCTCCTCGGCGATCAGGTCGAAGAGCCGCACCCCGGGCTGCTGGTGGATGCGCGAGAGGATGCGCTGGAGGGGGAGCTGGCCGAAGTCCTCGCCGACCCGGGGCGGGAAGTCGGTCAAGGTGTGGAGCGGCTCGCCCGCGCCCGGGAGGAGGTGCCGCCGCTGCTCCATCTCGTCCTTAAGCCAGGCCGTGTGCATGAGCAGCTCGTTGACGGGCAGGCGCTCGTCCTGGGAGGTGACGGGCGCGCCGCCCTCGAAGCGGAAGCTCCCCTCCTCGGCGCAGAGCAGGGCGAGGAAGGCCTCCCGGCCGCGCAGCGTCTGCCAGCGGGCCGCCGCGGGATCGCCGTCGCGCAGCTCGATGGTGCCGGAGGTGTTGCCGCTCCGCACCCGGAGGCAGCCGGTCTTGCGCACCTGCTGGAGGTACTGGAGCACCGCCCAGAGCGGGTGGGTCGCGAGGTCGCCCTGGAGCATCTGCTCGGCGCCGCGGCCGCCCAGGAGGCGCTCGGCGCGGATGAGCAGCTCCTCCAGGTCGAAGGGCCGGGCGAGGTAGTCGTCCGCTCCGGCGCGCAGGGCCGCCACCCGCTCGGCGGGCTCGCCGCGGTCGGACATCGCGAGCACGGGCAGGGTCCGGGTTTCGGGCTGGTCGCGCAGGGCCTGGAGCTCATCCACGGCGGAGTCGGAGCCCGTATCCAGGATCACGAGATCCGAGTGCTGCTCGCGGGCGGCATCGGCGGGGCGGCTGCCGTCGTCGAGCAGACGAACCTTGTGCCCGGTCACCCGAAGGCGGTCCTCCAAAACCGCGGCGAACACGGCATCCTTTTCGACCAGCAGAACCTTGGCCACCAGAATCCTCCGGTAAAGAGGGGACCATTCTATGCGCGCCGGAGCCGCCGTGGGCCTTCTCCCTCTCCCCCGGCACGGGGGAGAGGGCCGGGGAGAGGGGGAACGGGATCGACCATGTTACAATCCCCTCATCCTGTAGCGATTCTTTTTGTCGAGAGCGGCCTGGGTCTTCGCGATCGGCGCGCGATCGACGTGCGCGCCGATGGCCGGGCACGGCCGCGCTCCAAGGAGGTGGAGGTTTGGAAATCGAACAGTCGCGCTGGACCGCGTCCAGTGGATGGGAGCCCCATCACCCGGGTCGCCTTCCTGATGCCCAGCTCGCTCTCGTCTTTGGCGCTCCCGGGGCCTTGAAGGAACCAGCCCTCCAGGAGGCCGCCGCCGCGTACCCCGAAGCGCACGTGTTCGGCTGCTCGACCGCGGGAGACATCTTCGGGACCCAGGTCTCGGACGACTCCCTCGTCGTCACGGCGCTGCGCTTCGACCGCACCCGCATCCAGGCCCGTTCCACGCGGATCAGCGGACCCGAAGACAGCTTCGCGGCGGGGGAGCGGCTGGCCCGGTCCCTGGAGGCCGAGGACCTGATCCACGTCTTCGTGCTCTCGGACGGTCTACACGTCAACGGCAGCAAGCTGGTGGAGGGGCTCGCCCGCAACCTGCCGAGCGCCGTAACGCTCACCGGCGGACTGTCCGGGGACGGCCCCCGCTTCCAGGAGACCCTGGTCATCGGCGGCGGGAACCCCGAGCCGTGCACCATCGCCGCGGTCGGGTTCTACGGCCGCAGCCTGCGGGTGGGCTACGCCTCCCTGGGCGGCTGGGACCCCTTCGGCCCCGAGCGCCTGATCACCCGCTCCTGCGACAACGTCCTCTACGAGCTGGACGGCCGCTCGGCCCTGGAGCTCTACAAGACCTATCTCGGGCCGCACGCCCGCGAGCTCCCGGCGAGCGGCCTGCTCTTCCCGCTGAGCCTCCGGACCGGGGAAGGGGACACCCCGGTCGTGCGCACCATCCTCTCGGTGGACGAGGCGGAGAGCAGCATGACCTTCGCGGGCGACGTTCCAACCGGGAGCTACGCGCGCTTCATGAAAGCCAACTTCGACCGGCTGATCGACGGCGCCGTGGGGGCTGCCCGGACCAGCTACGAGGCCGTCGGGGCGACATCGCCGGACCTGGCCCTGCTGGTGAGCTGCGTCGGCCGCAAGCTGGTTCTGAAGCAGCGGGTGGAGGAGGAGGTGGAAGGGGTGCGCGAGGTTCTGGGCGAGCGCACGGTCCTCGCCGGCTTCTACTCCTACGGCGAGATCTCCCCATTCACGCCGGACGCCCGCTGCGAGCTGCACAACCAGACCATGACCATCACCACCCTGACGGAACGCTGACTGGGATGATCGCCACCGAGCGCCACAGCCTGCTCGCCCGCCAGATCCGGCGCTTCCTCGGCTCGGACGAGGGGATCTCCGGACGGTGCAAGGCGCTCCTGGATGCGGTCGACGATGCCTACTGGCAGGCCGACCGCGACCGCGCCCTGCTGGAGCGCTCCATGGACCTGAGCTCCCAGGAGCTGCTCCAGGCCAACGACGCCCTCCGGCAGTCGCTCGCGCAGCTCCAGGCCGCCGAGGAGGAGCGGGCGCGCCTCCAGGTCATGGGGGCGCTCGGGCATCTCGTGGGAGGGCTCGCGCACGAGGTCCGCAACCCGCTGTTCGCCATCACCGCCACCCTGGACGCGCTGCTGGCGAACCTCGAGGACACGCCCGAGCATCAGACCGTGAGGCGGGCCCTCCAGGGGCTCATGGAGCCCACGGCCCGGCTGAGCGCGCTGATGGCCGAGCTGTTGGAGTACGGCAAGCCCCTCGGCCGGAACCTGGCGGCCGGACCCCTGGGCGCCGTGATCCTGGAGGCGCTCGCGGACTGCCGGCCGCTCGCCCTGTCCCGCGGCGTCCAGCTTCGGGCGGAGCTCGGGGACCGCGAGCGGACCGTGGGCATGATCCGCTCCCGCCTGCTCATGGCGCTCGACAACCTGGTCCAGAACGCCGTCCAGCACACCCCCGCGGGCGGCGAGGTCGTGGTCGAAATGACCGCGGTGCAGGAGGGAGGGCAGCCGTGGGCGCGCTGCTCCGTCAAGGACTCCGGTCCCGGCTTCCAGGAGGAGGATCTGCCCCGTCTCTTCGAGCCCTTCTTCACCCGGCGGCGGGGAGGCACCGGATTGGGTCTCTCGATTGTCCAGAGGGTGGTAGAGGAGCAGAGGGCCCGCCTCGTTGCCGCGAACCGGCCTGAGGGCGGGGCCGTGGTCACCCTCGACATCCCGGAGTGGAGAGCCCCGGTCTGACCTTTACCTGCCGGTCCGGCAGCCGGAGCTGGCGCCCTTCTCGACCGCGACGGGACCCCAGAGCACGCGGTACGGTTTGTCCTCGTCGTAACCCACGAAAGAGACCCTGAGGGACAGCCCGGCCGCGTCAGTCTCCAACACGGTGAACCCGTAGGTCTGGGCCGTGCCCCAGCGGCGGCACCGGCTCGACTCGAACCCCCGAAGATGGCGGCCGGCGGCCCCCGAGACGAAGAAATGGACCCCATCCTGGGGCTCCAAAGCCTGGAGGTCGTGATCGTGACCTGCCAGGTAGACATCCACCTTGTGCTTGCGGAGCACCGGCAGGAGGTAATCCCGGACCCGCGGAAGGTAGCCGATCCGGTCTCCATGGTCGCCGGTGGTGTAGACCGGGTGATGGCCGTAGACGACCTTCCAGGTGGACCGGCTGGCGCCGAGGGCTTCGTCGAGCCACCGCAACTGGTCGGCCATGGCGTCTCCCGAGTCCCGTCTGGGCTCTTCCACGGGCGTCGTGTCGATGGCGAAGAGCTGCACCGGCCCCGCGGTGAACGTATACTGCCGGCGAGGCAGGCACCAGGTGGCGCTGCGGCGCGAGCGCTCCATCTGGGCGGCGGGGCTCGCCGAGCTCTTGTAATCGTGGTTCCCCAGGATCGCGTAGTGCCGGATGCCGAGCGGGCTGTACAGCCGCTCCCACTGGCTGGCCCAACGGGGATGGTCGGGCCGGTCGAGACCTGCCGGGTAGAAGTTGTCGCCCAGGACGAGCCCGAAGTCGAAGGGATGCTCGGCGTGATAGCCCGCCATGGCCGCGGCGACCCGCCGCTGCGGCTCCGTGTTGCGGTTTGGCTGCTCGCCGAAGTCCCCGAACGCCAGGATCCGGATCATCGGATCGGTCAGGGGGACCGCGGGCGGCTTCGAGAGGGCCTCCTCCGAAATCAGCGCGGGGCAGATGTCCCCCATGGCCGGAGCGGAGACCGGCTCGGCCGCGATGCTCGAGACTTCGGTTTGGGAGTCGCAGGCGGCCAGAAAGAGGGCAACAAGGAGGATTGCGAGGAGCGGGAGGCGGCGCATGGGGACCGAGTCTATCTTTTCCGCCTCTTCATCTTTTCCTCCCGTTTCCTCTTCGCCGACGCCGCCCACGAGCAGATGGGGCAGGAGTCGAGGTCGTGGTAGAGGGCGGGGCAGTGCTCGCGCCCGAAGTAGATGATCTGGAGGTGGACCTTGCCCCAGGTCTCCTCCGGGAAGAGCCGCTTGAGGTCGCGCTCGGTCTGCACCACGTTCTTCCCGCTCGATAGTCCCCATCGCGCGGCCAGTCGGTGGATATGCGTGTCCACCGGGAAAGTGGGGATGCCGAACGCCTGGTTGAGCACGACCGATGCGGTCTTGTGGCCCACCCCGGGCAGGGCCTCCAACTCCGCGAACGTGCGCGGCACCTGCCCGCCATGCTCGGTCACCAGGATCTCCGAAAGCCGCTTGAGGTTCTTCGCCTTGCCCGCGCTCAGGCCGATCCGCCGGATCAGGTGCTGGATCTCCTCGACCGGCAGGGCCGCCATCTGCACCGGTGTCGAAGCCCGAGCGAAGAGGGACGGAGTCACCTGGTTGACCAGCTTGTCCGTGGTCTGGGCCGAGAGCACCACGGCCACGAGCAAGGAGAACGGGTCAACATGATCGAGCGGGATGTCCACCGTGGGGTAGAGCCCGTCGAGTTTCTCCTGGATGCGGCGCGCTTTGTCCTTGCGAGTCATGATCGGGCGTGTTTTTACCACAGCCCGGAACGTCCGTCACTCGTTCAGATGCTCGACCGCCCGCCGGATGCCGCCGAGGGTGAGGTCCTCCATCTGGAAGACCTCGCCGATGCGGCGGATCGTGGTGCCGCCATAGGCGCTCTTCCAATCCTCCTTGGGGATCGGGTTCAGCCAGACCGAATGACGGAACCGGTCGCGGAGGCGCTGCAGCCAGACCAGGCTCGCCTCGCCGTCCTCGTCGCCCCAGGAGATCGAGCCGCGGGGCCAGAGCAGCTCCTCCGGCGCCATGGAGGCGTCGCCCACGAACAGCAGGCGCGTCTCCGGGTTGCGCTGGAGCAGGGTACCGGTAGGCAGCGGCTCGCGGCGCCGGAAGTCCTTGTAGACCACCCCATAGACCGTGTTGTGGAAGAAGTAGGTGTCACAGCGCTTGAACCGGTCCCGCATCTTGGCGAAGAGGAGCTGGGTGAGGCTCACGAAGGGGAGCATGGAGCTGCCGCCGTTGTCGATCAGCAGCACGACTTCGATGCGGTCGAGCAGACCGCGGCGGAACACGAGGTCGATCTCGCCGCCGTTCCTGGCGCTCTGGTAGATGGTCTCGTCCAGGTCGAGCTCATCGCGGGCACCGGCCGGCGCGAGCTTCTTGAGCGACGCCAGGGCCTGGGAGAGATTGGAGCCGCTCAAGGCCGTAGTGTCCGAGTACTCGACGTAGCGCCGCTCGCCGATCACCTTGAGCGCGGAACGTCCTCCTCCCGGCCCTCCGACCCGGACGCCCCCCTTGGCGTTGCCGGAATGGCCGAAGGGGGAGTTGCCCCCGGTGCCGACCCACTTGCTGCCGCCGCGATGGGCTTCCATCTGCTTGCGGAGCGTCTCCCAGAAGCGCCTCATCAACTCGTCGGGCGACATCGTCCAGAGCGCCTGGGGAGGCAGCTCATGGTTGCGGACCGCCGCCTTCAGCCACTCCCGGAACTGCGGCGTGTTGAGCAGCTCCGGGTCTCCCTCGGCCACGCGCGGCACGTCGATGCCGTAGAAGTGGAAGAGGAAGGCCCGCTCGTAGGCGTCCATGTGCTCCACCCGCCGCACGAACGAGAGGCGGGCGAACACGAAGAGCGATTCAAGATCGGGCGCGAGCCCCCGCTCCAGCCCCTTGTGGAAGTCGATCGCGTCCGTGGTGCTGACCGGCACCCCGTAGTCGCGCAGGCGGTAGAGGAACCCGGTGAAAGGCATGGGCGCGCCTCAGTGCACCTTGAGCCGCTTGGACCCGCCGCGATAGGCGAGGATGTCCTCGGTGCGCTTGAGGAGCGTACCTACAAAGGGGACGTTCAGCCGCTCCGGCGTGATCCGCGAGTGCTGGAGCGCGCCCAGCCAGTTGAGCAGCTCGCTCGTGGCCGGCGGTTTTTCGAAACCTTTCTGACGCAGCTCGTAGAAGATGCCCAGGGCGGCGTCGAGAAGCCCCTTCTCCAGGTCGGGAAAGTGGAGCCTGACGATCTCTCGCATCTGCTCCGGGGTGGGGAAGGCGATGTGATGGCAGTAGCAGCGCCTCAGGAACGGGTCGGACAGCTCGCGCTTGGCGTTCGAGGTGATCAGGATGAACGGCCGCTTGCGTGCCTGGATGGTCTGGTTGACCTCCCGGATCGTGAACTGGCAGTCCTCCAGCACGTCGAGCAGGTTGTCCTGCACGTCCGACTCGGTCTTGTCGATCTCGTCGAGGAGGAGCACCTCCCGCTCCTCGCTGCGGAAGGCGCGGCCGATCGGTCCCCAGATCACGTAGTCGAAGAAGTCGTTGACGTCCCGTCCGGTCGCGGCGGTGCCGAAGCGGGCGTCGTTGAGGCGCAGGACGGTGTCCTGGACGTAGCAGGCCTCCTCGCCCTTGATGGTCGACTTGCAGCGCAGGACCTCGATGGGCATGCCCAGGGCCTTGGCCACCTCGAAGCCGAGCTGGGTCTTGCCGGTGCCGGCCTCGCCCGTGAGGAGAAGCGGCTTCTCCATGACCAGCGCCATGTTGACGATCGCCCCGAGCTCGGGGTCGAGGTAGTAGCGTTCGGTGCCCTGGAACTCCATGCGTCTCTCCGGAGAGCGTCGGGGCCGGCGTGACCCCACGAACCGGAGAGTCTAGCCGGATTCGTGCAGGCCCCGCCACAGCTCCTCCCACTCTGCCATCTCGCGCAGGGTCTTCCTCTTGTACCAGGCCCACCAAGCCAGCATAAGGGCGGACATCCCGGCCATCCAGCCGAAGGCGAAGAGCCATCTCCAGGGTTCCGACGGCTGAGAGACCAGGGCCCAGATGGACCAGGGGATCAGGAAGGCGAGCTCCAGGGCCAGGAACCAGGGGCAGAAGCGCAGGGCCGCGAGCTTGCGGCGCTGCCGCTCCAGGGAGAGCTCGACGAAGGTGCGGGTCGACTCGGTCGCCGGCTTCCAGGTGCCGCGCCGGTTCCAGAAGGAGAAGGCCAGGGCCACGACGATGAGGATGACTGTGCCCACGAAGCCCACGGTCCCGATCGCCCGCGGTTGCTCCAGCGACTCCTTCCAGATCCAGACGAGCATGGCCGCGCATCCCGTCAGCTCGGAGAGAGTGAGGAGGACCATCCAATGGCCATGGCGCTGCACCTTGCGCCGGATGCGCTTCCGGGTCTCCTCCGAGAGGGGAGAGGACACCGCTTCCTCGGGTTCGGACTGCCAGTCCGCCATCAGGTCGCGCCATTCGTGATCCATTGCGTTCATTTCCCTGTCTCCAGGATCTGCCGCAGGAGCTTTCTCGCCCGGGTCAGGCGCACGGCAACGTTGTTCTCGGTCAGGCCCAGCACCTCGCCGATCTCGCGGTGGCTGAGCCCCTCCAGGCTGAGAGCCACGACCTGACGTGCCACGGGAGGCAGACGGCGGACCGCCTCGCGCAGCCGTTCGCGCCGGTCGCGCTCATAGAGCTCGCTCTCCGGATCGTGGCGGTGGTCGGCGATCTCCTCCGCCTCTTCGAGAGCCGCCGTGCCGGGAATCATTGTGCCTCGCGCTTTCCATCCATGGCTGAGACCGCGGTTGTGAGCGATTCGAAAGGCAAACGTCCGCTCCGAGCAGTCTCCCCGGAAGCGGGGGAGAGCCTGCCAGAGAGCCAGGCAGACGTCCTGGAAGAGATCCTCCCGGCGCGCGGGATCGGCTTCGTAGATCGCGGCCACTCGCCGCAATGCAGGGCCGTGCTCGCGCAGGATCCGGTCGTAGCGCTCTTCCAGGGCTCGGGACACGTCCAGGGAGTCTACCCCCTCCGGATTGGTGCTAACGGCCGAGGACGATCCGCTCATGGCTCAGCATCCGGGCTGTCACAGCGAGACAGATTGCCGCGGCCAGCAGAGTCGCTCCCGCAGCGATCAGTTGGATGGCCGGGCCGACCGCCTGGCCGCGCAGCAGGTCGGATATCAGGACCTGCTCCGCGAGGACCGGTACCGTCCGCATCCAGGGCTCCGGATCGATCCGCTGAAAGCTGAAGAGAAAGCCCGGGATCACCGGCACGAAGATCAGCAGCGAGAGGTAGGTCTGGGCCTCCTTGAAGCTCCGGGCGAAGAGCGAGATCAGCATCTGGAGGGCCGGCGCGAACAGGGCCAGGGGGATGAGGAGCCCGAACAGGCGCAGCGTATCCCCCGGGCTCAGGGCCACCGGCACGTCCAGCTCCTCCAACCGGTCCCAGCGCAGCACCAGGAACGAGACCAGGAGCGTCAGGGCCATGCCGAGCAGATTGAACAGCGAGGCTGCCATCCACTTGCCTGCGACGAGGTCCGTCCGCGGCACCGCGTGGACGAGCAGCGGCTCGAGCGACCCCCGCTCGCGCTCGCCCGCGGTCGTGTCGATGGCAATGTTCATGGCGCTGACGAAGGCCGCCATGAGGAGGAAGATCGGCAACGTGCCGAGGGCGAGCGCCGCCCGCGATGCAGCGGTGGAGAGGTCGATCTGGGCGAGCCGCACCGGCTGCGCCACCTGCGGGCTCACCCCGCGGGCGGCGAGCCGCAGCCCCGCGATCTGCGTCCCATAGCGCTGGACGAGCGCCTCGACTCGCCGCACCGGGCTGCGGGAGTCGCTGCGCGAAGCGTCGTACACCAGCTCGACCCGTGCCGGTTTTGAGGCCCGGAAATCCTTGGTGTAGTCCTTGGGGATCATCAGCGCCATGAGGAGATCGCCGGACCGGACCGCGGAATGAATGCTCGCGGGCGGCGCGGGCGGACGGACCACCTCGACCCCGTTCTGCTCCAGGTAGCGGATGAGCGACGGCGCGTGCTCCGAGCCGCTTACAGTCAGGCGCAACGGTCCGTCGTCCGAAGTGCTCCGGGCGAGGGCGCCGAGGGCCAGGGCGAGCACCAGCGGACCGAACAGCGAATAGATCAACGCCGAGCTGAGAGACCGGCGATCGCGCGCCGCGTCGAGAGCTTCCTTGGTGAAGACAGCAAGGGTTTTCGATGTCATGCTCCCAGCCCCTCTTCGGTACCGATCAATTGAACGAAGGCGTCTTCCAGGTTCGTCTGGCCTGTACGGTCGAGCAGCTCAGATGGTGTCCCTTCGGCAACCACCCGTCCGCGGGCGAGGACCACCACCCGGTCGCACACCGCGGCCACCTCCTGGAGGATGTGAGTGGAGAAGAGCACGCACTTTCCGGCCTCAGCCAGCTCGCGCACCTGGCGGCGCATGGCGCGGGTGGCGGGCACGTCGAGCCCGTTCGTGGGCTCGTCCAGCACAACATTGCGAGGATCGTGGATCAGAGCCCGGCCGAGCGCCACCTTGCGCCGTTCCCCCTGGGAAAAGCCCGCGGCGGGACGGTCGGCGATCTCCCGCATGCCGAGCCGATCGATCATCGCGCCGGCCCGCTCTTCCGCCTCCTTCATGGACAATCCCTGGAGACGGGCGGCATAGCGCAGGTGCTCGCGGGCCGTCAGCCGGGCATACAGGCCCGAGGAATCCGGCAGCACGCCGAGCGCGCCATCCACTACCGCTCTTCCCGCGTCCGGCCGAAGCAATCCGTAGAGAATGCGAAGAGAGGTGGTCTTGCCCGCGCCGTTCGGGCCGAGCAGGGCCGTGACACATCCGTCAGGCGCCGCGAACGAAACATCCTCCACGGCGAGCTTCGAACCGAAACGTTTTTGCAACCCTTGGGCTTCGATCATCGTCATCTCCTACGGAGCGGTGCCGGAAGGATCGATCACGAACGGCGGACGGCGGACCTTGCGCACACAGGAGGGGTCGATCCCTCCGGCTCCGCCCTGGTCCACGAACCGGGCGATCAGGTCCGGCACGCAGCCGGTCGTGGACGTGTTGTGCGCGGTGCCGGGAACCACCACGTGCAGGGCGCCGGGAAAATGTTTCTTCATGGCCTCGCCCCAGCGCGGAGGAGTCACCGGATCGAGATCGCCCGAGAGTATCAGGGCCGGCACGCGCAGAAGCCGTCTGTCCAGGGCGGGAACCGGGCCGCGCGGCCAGTCCTCGCACATCCGCCGCCACGCGTCGATCTCGAAGGTTCCGGCGAAGGTGCCGCGGACCTCGCGCTCCGCCTCCTCGTCCCGGATGCGGTGTACGTCCTCCGAGCAGAGCACCGAGAGAGTCATGCCCAGGCTCATCGTCTCGGTGGACCACGAAGCCGTTTCGAGCGTCAGGGTCGCGAAGGGCGCGAAGTCCCCCTGTCTGGCGGAGTGGACGACCCAGGGGATGAGGCTGGCGTGCGCCGGCGTGTAGAGCATCCCTCTCAAGCCCGATGCGAAGCCGCCCCGGGTGATCGATATCTCGACAGGTTTTCCGCTTCGGGGATGATGCAGGCTCGTCCGCACCGGCCCCTGATCCAGCCGGGCGAAGACCTCGGCAAGCTCCTCCCGGAGGCGAGGGTACGCGGTGCGGCACTCCGGCTCGGCCGCACAGTCGGCGAGGAGGCGGTCCATGGCCCTCTGGGCGCCCCAGGCGTTGTAGAGCGGGAGTGCAATCTCAAAAGGGGCGGCGCCGTCGAGCACGACGGTGCGAACGCGGTCGGGATGCCGCCGCGCATAGACCAGGGCCGCCCGGGTGCCGTAGGAGCCGCCCCACAGATTGATCCGCTCGTAGCCGAGAGCGGCGCGGACCTCGTCGAGGTCGTCCACGGCCGGCTCGGTGGTGTAGAAACGCGGGTCGCCCTTCAGCTCCCGGAGGCAGGACGAGGCGTCGATGTCTCCCTCCTTCAGGAATGTGAGCGGATCCCCGAGATCACAGCCGAGCGGGTTCGAGCCGCCGGTCCCGCGCAGGTCCACGAGCACGACGTCCCGGGTCTTGCGGACCTCTTTGAAAGCCGTGGGGATCAGGGGCCCGTACTTCGTCGCCCCCTGTCCCGGTCCGCCCGCCAGGAGGAACAGGGGATCAGGCGCACCCTCCCGGCGCAGGGCCGGCACCACGGCCACCTTCAGGTCGATCGTCCGGCCCGTCCGCGCCGCCCGGTCCTCGAAAACCCGGTGCGTGCCGCAGAGCACCTCCTCGGAGAACCCCTCGATGTGACAGGGAACCAAGGGCATCGCCGCGAAAGCCAGAGCGCCAGAAAGACTGCGCACGAGACCACCCATCTCGGAACCTCCTTGCGGGCCGGATTGCCCGCGTTCTGAAGAGGTAGTCTCGGGCGGGGCACGAACCTTACACGGCAAGCAAGCATGGCTTTCAAGCCATCTTCGAGCCCGACGGCGCGGATTAGACCGAGCTGATCCGCCCCTGGATCTGGCGCCAGCGGCTCTGGACCGTCATGACGAAGGCCTGGTGGGCGCGGGAGCTGAAGAGGCTGACGGGCGAGTGAGCGACCGTCGCTGCCCGGACGAAAGCGAACGCGAGGAGGACAAAAGTGAACATGACGTTCTGCCACGCGTTGAGGGGCCACTGGCCGGACCAGGAGAACGTGAGCGCTTCCGTAAAAGGCGCAAGGTAGTGGATGGGCCAGACGTCATCGGGCGCGGGACCGCGAGAACCCACCAGATCACAGGCGAGGTGAAGGTGGACAGCGGCCACCCCCCAGAAGAACACCGCAAGCCGTCGGCGAGCGAGAGTCATGGTAATGGCCGGCAGTAGGACCGCGCCGAATAATCCATGGAGAAGAAGATGGTGATAGCGGCCATAAAAGGCCGGGTCGCCATGGCCGAGGATACGAGCGACGACGTCCGGAATGGCCCCCAGGCCGTCGAGGTCCGGAGAGAGACCGACCCAGGCGACGATTGCGCGGTCGCGCGCCTCGAGACCCGAAGCTTCAGCAAGAGACCACGACGCCAGAAGATGAGTGATGGGATTCATAGCGAGGTGAGGGCTCTTTCACCCGCAGCTCGCCGGCAACATCTCCGGCGCGGCCAGCACCTCGATGTTCTTGACCACTTCCTTGGACTCGGCGAGCCAGATCACGTGGAAGATCTTCTCGAGCGAGCCGCCGGGGTGGACGATCTTCGTGCCGAGCCAGCTCGCTTCCTTGTCCTTCATGACCAGAAGCTTCTGCTGGAGGTCGGGAGCATCGCGGAGGATCACCAGCTCGTTGGCGAGCAGCCAGGAGAAGTCCCGCGCCACCTTCATCAGATCGTCCACCAGCTTCTCCTCATCCGGCTCGCCGATCTCCTCGGCCAGATGGATCAGGGGTGAGAGATCGCCCAGCTCGGTGAAGACGGTGGGCACCAGGCAGCCGAGCAGGGCGTTGATCTTGTCGAAGTCATCATGGAGGCTCTCCAGCCCCTCCATAGTGCCGGCCACCTGGGCGGCGGCGATCCCGAGGTCGTAGTCGATATGGGCGTTCATGCCCACGAGCAGGTTCTGGAGGATGATCAGGGTCGGGTCCGGCACGGCGTCGAAGGCCACCTTCCAGCACGCAGAGATCGTGGGATCGCCCGCCTGCCACTGCCGGAACGCGGTCAGGTAGCGCGTGGCGAAAGTGACGTCGAGCACCTCCATGCGCTGGTCGTCGTCGAAGTAGCCGGTGCCGATGCGGGATCGCACCGTCCGCGTCACCCGCCGGTAGAGCGCCGCGAAATATCCGGCGCGGCTGCCGTTCGCGAGGCACCAGGAGACGATTTCGTCCATCTCCTGGAGAATCTGATCGATAGGGTCCGCAGCCATGGAGAACCTCCTATGCAGGGCCTACGGTGACTCCGGCGCCACCGCCCAGAGCTCCCAGCCGGTGGCAGGATCGTAGGACGGGAAGAAGACCCGGTCCCCGGCGCCCATCAGCTCCTGCGGGGGGTTGATGTTGGCCGGCTCGACAGGGAACGTGCCCGCCGGCGTGCCGTCGGATTCCCACAGCGTCAGGCCGAAGATGTTCTGGGCGGTGAAGATGAGACGATCGCCCAGGACTGTGAACTTCTGTGGGGCAAAGATCTCGTGGCCGTCGCGGTCGAGGAGCTTCCCGGTTCCGGCCTCGGTGCCGTCCGTCACCCAGATGGTGCCGTCGGTGGCGACGTAGTAGAGCCTGCCCTGGAAGATGGTCCAGATGTCACCGTAGGTGAAGGCTTCGACCTCCCGGTCGTTGATGCGCCGGGTCCCCGCGGGCGTGCCGTCCGTCACCCAGAGGCCGCTGCCGTGGATGGAGATGATGAGCTGGTCGCCGAGCGAGACCATGAACAGGGCTCCGGAGTCCGCGGACCCGGGCGCGAGATCGACCTCCATCCTCGATCCGGTCTCAATGCCGTCACTGCTCCACAGCTCCCGGCCGTGCACGCCGTCGTCCGCGAAGAACCAGAGACGGTCGGCGTGGACGGTGAGGAGGACCGGCGCCGAGCTGATGGGGCCCGGTTGGAGGTCCAGGGGCACCGTGCCCGCCTCGGTGCCGTCGCTCCGCCAGAGCTCGAGGCCGATGCCGGGAGCGGCGGCCGAGAAGTAGAGCTTCCCCTGGAAAGCGGTCAGCTCCCGGGGCCCCGAGTCGGCCGGTCCGGGCATGACGTCCAGGAGCAGCCGCGTCCCCTCCCGGCTGCCGTTGCTCACCCACGGCTCGAGCCCGTGCTCCTCGTCCCGGAGGTCGAAGAACACCAGGCTCCCCACGGCCTCCATCTCCCGCGTATTGCAGCAGCCCGGCGAGCCCGCCTCGGTCAACCGGAAGGTACCCGCCTCCGTGCCGTCCGTCCGCCAGGGCGTGAAGCGGGTCTCCGTGTTGTCGTAGGCGAAGTAGAAGAGCTTGCCGCCGGCCTCCGCGAACGCTCCGTTCGGATGCGCGCCGTCCAGCTCATCCGGTTCGAACGTCCGGAACCGCACGGTCCCGGCGGCCGTGCCGTCGCTCCTCCACAAGCCCGGGACGCCGTCGTTCGCGGCGAAGACGACTTCGTCTCCCAGCGGCCGCAGGCCCATGGGGAAGGAGCCGCCGACATCGATCTGGTTGATGTCCTCGACGAACCTGGTCCCGGCAGCCGTGCCGTCGGTTCGCCAGAGCTCGGCCCCGTGCTGACTGTCCTCGCCGCGGAACAGGAGCACCCCGCCTAGGACGGCCCCGTGGAACCCGTCCTCCCAGATGAACCGATCCTCGAAATCGGTGATCGGGACGGTCCCCTGCGCGGTCCCGTCGGTTCTCCAGATCTCCCAGCCGGTCTCGGGGACCCGGGCCACGAAGAGGAGCCGGCCGCCTACGACGAAGAACGCGAAGGGATTCTCGAAGTCGATGTTGCTCACCTGGCGGGTGCCTTCCGGGGTGCCGTCCGTGGACCAGAGCTTGCGGCCGTGGTCAGCCTCCTCGGCGGTGAAGTAGAACCGGCCGGCGAACACGCTCTGCGGGAACGGTACGCTGGAGCACTCGCCCGGGCAGACGTCCCGCAGCAGGCGGGTGCCCTGCGGGGTGCCGTCCGTGACCCAGGGCTCGGTGCCATGGGCACGGTCGAACGCCCGGAACACGAACAGGCCGCGGAGGCCCTGTGGCGCGGGGAGCCCCAGGAACTCGGAATTCTGCTCGAAGCTGGCCAGCGCCCGCGTGCCGCGCCCCGTGCCGTTGCTGATCCAGAGCTGCTGGTTCCCGCTGTGCTCCACCACGAAGTAGAGCCGGTTCCCGTCGACGACGGGCTGTTCCCGGACGACGCTCCCCTTGCGCAGGTTCGTGATCGGCCGGGTCCCATTGGCGTTCCCGTCGCCGGCCCAGAGCTGCCGGCTCCGGCCCCGGCCCGGGGGCAGCGCGAAGAAGGTGAGGCGCTTGCCCACGACCCGGATGTACTCCGGAGCGCCATGGGATGCCGAAGACGGGATCGGATCTACCACCAGGACCGTGCCGGCCGCGTTGCCGTCGGTGCGCCAGAGGGCGCCGCCATGCTGTCCGTCGTCGGCGCCGAACCAGGCCCGGCCCCGGTACGCCGTCAGCTCGTTGATCTCCGAGCCCTCGGGTCCCGGCCGGAAGTCAGCCACGAGGCGGGTCCCCGCGGGGGTGCCGTCGGTTCGCCAGAGCTCCGCGCCGTGCTCCGGGTCGCGGGCCGTGAAGTAGAGGACGCCCTGGCTGGCGACCCAGGCCCGCGCCCTTCCGACGACCCACACATCGGGATCGGTGAGGCGGAAGGTGCCGGCGGGCGTACCGTCGCTGACCCACAGGCTCGGAGAGCCGCCGATGGGATTGCCAGACAGGAAGAAGTACAGCCGCTCTGTCACGAGGTACGGCTGCGGCTCCGGGAGCCCGGCGCCCTCGCTGAGCGGGAAGGTGCCCGCGGCCGTGCCGTCGCTGCGCCACAGCTCCCGGCCGGAGATCCCGTCGTTGGCGAAGAAGAGGACGGCGCCGCCGAAGGTGACTGGGGACGACGGGTCCGAGCCCACGGGGCTCGCGACCGGGTTGATGTCCTTGACGAGGTACGGCTCCAGCCCGGCCGCCGGGAGTGCGAGGAGTGCGAGGAGAGCGAGCAGGGCGAGACGCTTCATGAGGCCTCCTGAAAGGGTCGCGACAGGCTTTATGCTATCGCACTCCTCAGGACCCCGCGAGTCAGGGGCCGGATCGACACCTCTGAGCACCGCGGCCCTCCTACAGTTGTTGCTGGGCGGCGGGGTTGGCCGATCCGGCCGCCCGCTCAAGAAGTACACGTTGCCATGCCTCGACGAAGTAGGCTTTCGCATCTGCCTGGCGGAAGATCCAGACGATAGCGATAAGGTATCCAAGCATCAGAAGAACCGCAATAGACCAAAACTTGACTCCGAGTCCAGGCAGAAGGGCACCATAGCTTCCCAAGCAGCTCAGCGCTATTACAAAGTTGACTGCCCACATCATCGTAATGAAGTCGAGTCGTTGCGGTACTCTGTACGTGAGCTTCTTGTTGGCGCCTCGAAGTAGGCGTACCTGTTTGCGGAACTCGGGGAGAAGAAAGTTCCAGCCGATGTCCCGCGCAAGCTTCTGTTCGAACGCAGTGCGGAAATATGCAAGGATCTGGTCCGCGGAGCTGCGGCGGTTCAGCACGAGCAACAGGCTCATGTACACCAGCGGAACGGGAACTAATACGAGCGCAGGTAGTGTCTGCAAGGCACTTGGCCCTCCCGCTGAAAGCAAGCCGAAGAAGAGGGCGATCCATATAGGGGTGGAGAGGAGCGACTGCAGTTGAATCTCTCGGTTCTGGCGTAACTCACCTATGAGCATCTGATACTCATCCTGGAGGGTGGGAAAGTCTGCCATTTCAGTTCCCCTATACCTGCGTCAACCGCAGAGTCTCTGTTTCCGCTTCAGCGCCAGAAATGCCACCATCTCTTTGGCTCCTTAGCCTCGAGCTCCCTCGACTTGGCAGAAACGACCTCGTCAAACTGCTGGTAGAAGTCCTGCTCCTGCCGTGCGGCGGCAGCACATTCCCTGGCCCAGATCTCGAAGGAGTCCGCCACTCTGGCATAGCCATAGGGATCATGAGCGCAGTAGTAGACAGGTCTATCGCCTTCGACTTGCGGATCAGCAGGATTGAACGCCAAATAGTCGCCAACACCTTGGACATTCTCCACAATAGCAACGAATCCCTTCATTTCCCAAGTGGATTCATCGAACACGAACACGTCGGCCGGAGCTGAGATCTCGTTCGCACGGCACCAACAGCCCGGTCCCAGCACCCGGAGAAACAGCTTGTAGCCTTGCGGAAGCGGCGCGCCTATCCGCTCTTCAGCGGCCCGGATCTCCATCTCGTCCGGTGCCTGCCCGGCAGGGAGAAAAAGGGGCTCCACGAGATTACCGAATTCGTCCGGAATACTCAACGTGTCCGCCTCGCGGAGGAAGCTCTCGAAGTCCGATCGGAGCCATCGATCGTCGCGATGCTCCCATCCAGGCTCTCGTGAGTCGAGGACTTCTTTGAGTACCGCGATTGCCGAGCCTGTAAGCCCACCTCTGCGATGGAGGTGAAGAAGCTCGAAGGTTTCGAGATCCCGATAGCGGCGGCGAAGGTCATCCTGGCCTACTTCCATGAAAACCTCGTCAATCGCGGCTGCGCAGTAACACTTGGGGCCTCAGCGTGCGCCTGGCGCGAGCCCAGGTGTTCGCTGGAGGCCCTGGATATTGCTGCGCATAGCTAGACCTCCGGCGACGTGCTTTGTCCGATCCATAATCGGTTTCCATCCGGATCGCTTATTCGAAACTCTGTGAGGCCGTAGAAGGTGACGGTCAGCTCCGGCACAGCCAAACCGTTCCTCCTGACTTGCTCGTGGTACTCGATGACATTATCCGGGTACAGATAGAGGATCGAGTCGCAAGGCTTGGCCGGGTGCGCATTGATCGATTGATCCACCATCAGGCGGCACTCGTCGAAGCGAAGCATTGCCCAGCCCCAATCGTCGTTTCTCTTCTCGACCTCAAAACCCAGCATCCCGCAGTAAAAGTCCACACTTCCTGGCATGCTCTTGACCGGCAGCATTGGTATCAATCTGTTCATCTTCATAGAACTACTGTTCCTCATTCTTCGCCTAACCTCAGTGTCGACGTGAGGGCGGCCCCCGTCCCCCTTCAGGCGAGCTTGAGCTGGAACGAGAGGTCGTCCGGCTTTCGCGTCTCGACCTTGTACTTCCGGCCGGCGGCTTTCTCCTTCTCGAAAAACTTGGCGATCTCGTTGCCGATTGCCGGCACGTTGAACTTGTCCGTGGGGTAGGTCAGGTGGATCGTGAAGTCGTCGTCCGGGCGCATCTTGGAGAGCATCTGCAACGTGGCGAGATCGGGGTTGTCGAACTTGCCATCCGCCGACATGACGTAGTGATCGGCCTGGATCGTCTCGAAGTAGTCCTCGTCGATGTTCCGGACGCTGCCGTGATGGGGCATCTTGAGTACGTCCACCTTGAGCTGGCCATCCTTCAGGAGCTTGGCTTTCTTGAGGCCCTGGAGCGTGTGGTCGCCGCGGCCGTCGCCGGTGAGGAGGATGCGCTTGCCATCTCCTTCAACGAGGACCACGATGCTGGAGAGGTTGGCGACCGACTCGTCCACGTAGGCCGCGGCCTTCGCAAGGGCCTCCTTGTTCTTCTCTTTCTTCAGGATGGCTTTTACTTCCTTGTCCCACTCCTCCTGCAGCTCGTGGAGGTTCTCTTCGAGCGGGGCCACGACCGTGAGCTTCAGGTTGCCGAGGGTGATCGCCTTCTTCCCGGCCCTCACCAGGCCATCGAACGGGGGGTTGCCAGCTAGCTGCAAGGCGTCGAGCAGCTTGCGGAGCTCGCGCCCCTGGCCGACGCTGGCGAGGATCAGGGAGCCCTTCGTCCCCAGCATGTCGCCGATCGAGGCCGGGCTCATCACCGACGCCGACGAGGCGACCGACACATCGTCGTTGCCGAGGAGGTCGTCGAAGGAGTTGTGCCAGAAGCGGCGGATGTTCCAGGGGACAGGCTGCTTCGACTCCTTGAGGTCCTTCATCTTGCGGACGAGCTGCAGGACGCCGGCGATGTGGTCCTCGTCGATGTGGCTGACCATCATCAGCTCGATGTCCAGCGGCTTGTTCTCGGCAAGCTTGCGCTGCTTGCGGATCTCTTCGAGCCGCGGCTTCAGCGCGTCGTTGTAGACGCCGGGCGGGCCGCCGTCGATCACGATGAGCTGCGGTTTTTCTTTCGTGCCGAAGTGGAGGAGGAGGGCGTCTCCGTATTTCGCGCGGAGCGCTTCGAGGATCAGCATCGCGGTCTCCTTTCAGACGGACTGCAGGGCGCGCAGGGCGTCGAGCATCCCCGCTCCCTGGAAATACTTTTCGCGGCCGAGGTCCGTGGCCGTCGAGCAGAGGATCTGCTTGATGCGGGCGGGCCGGCCGACCAGCTCGTTGTACCGGGCCATGAGCAGCGCCGCCACGCCGCTCACATGCGGAGCGGCCATGCTCGTGCCGTCCTTCAGGCCGAACGTGTCACCGGGCAACGGCGCCGTGATCTTTTCTCCCGGCGCCACCAGATCGGGCTTGAGACGGCCGTCGCCCGTCGGACCCCGGCTGGAGAAGTAGCTCACCCCGTAGGTGTGCGGCCGGTAGCGGTGCGTGGCCCCGACGGTGATGACGAGCTCGGCATTGCCCGGATCGGTAATGCTGATGTCGCTGTAGGACTCGGTCGTGACCCCCTCGGCAGTGAGCGACTTCCGATAGCCCTGGTTCCCGGCCGCGGCCACCACTACCACGCCCGAGCCCACCACGCGCTCGCACTCCTCGCAGACCGGCGTGCGGCCGCAGGCATAATTCGAGACTTCGTGCGGGATCGAAAGACTCATGTTCACGCCGTGCACGGCCACGTAGTCGTTGGTCGAGTTGAGATGGCGGATGAACTGCAGCGCGGCCATGACGGCAAACTCGTCGCCGCGCCCGTCCGCGTCGAGTACGCGCAGGTCATAGAGACGGATGTCGGGACAGACGCCGAGGAGGTCCTCCTCCAACTCTTCGCATTCGGCGTGCAGCCACTTGCCGGCGAGGATGCCGGCAACGTGGGTCCCGTGATCGTGGCCCGGTGGGATGTACTTGTCCTTCCCCTCGTCCTGCGGGATGCGCAGCAGCGGAGCGATCAGCTTCCAATCGATGGAGCGGCCGGAGGCCAGCGCCTCATTGACAGTTGCGATCTGTTCCCGCAGGTCCTGCGCCTTCTTTGACTTCCCCTTGAGCTTCTCGGTCAGGTGCTCGGGCAGATCGGGCGTGTCGGGATCGAGGAGCCGCTCGATCTGCGTGAAGTCGTAGGTCTCGACGACGCGGGTGCAGTTCTCCGGCTCGCCTTTGTCGTTCTCGAAAGGTGTCTGGCTGCACGGCACCTCTTTGCCATCCTCTTTCTTCCGCAGGCGGAATGCGGGGTGGCTGGCATCGATCCCGCTGTCGATGACGGCCCAGGCCAGCTCGCTGCACGAGATTTCGAACAGGCGCCGGGCGGCATCGGCCTTGACCGCAAGCATCGAGCGGGAGACCGTCGGAGAGGCTTCGCGGTTCAGGCTGACCGAATAGATGCGGCCTTTCTTGCTGCCGGGCTCGACGCCGCGGATCAGGTCGGCCACGGCCTTGACCAGGACCTTCCAGTCCCCGGTGGTGACCCCGGCCACGCCCTCCGGCCCAAAGAACCTCTTCGGCAGCGGCTCTCTTCGATGGAGGAGGGCCAGCGCTCCGACGACGCGGATCATCCAGAGGAGGGCCGGAGGCGGACGCTTCATCTCGCCCTCCTTCTCCCCGGTGGGAAGGAGCGGCGGATGCTCCGGGTCCTTGACCGCTTCGGCAAGGTATTTATGGGCGGTCTCAGAGTCCAGGGCTTCGATCTTCCACTGCTTGTCGAGGCGCTCCCAGAAGGAGGTCATGGGAAGGACCACCCGGACGAGGTCCTCGAAGCAGAGCGTGGCCGCTACGGTCGACTGGTTGTAGATGACGCGCGGCACCTCTTTGCCCTCTTTCTTCTCTTTCTCCAGCCGTTCCCGCAGCTCGCGCCGGATGTCGCCGGCGTAGTTCTCCCGGAAGGGTGTGAGCAGCAGCTTCACCGACGGGAACGGCTCGGGCTTCTCGGGCTTGCCGGTGAGACGCTCGCCCGGCTCCTTCATATACTCCAGCCAGACGTCCGGCAGCACGGGGGAATCCTGCGTGAAGCGGCGCACGCGGCCGGTGCCGAACATGAGCTGCTCCATCAGCTTGCGGTCGAGCTTGGGCTTGCTCTCGGGCCTGTTCTCGGGGTTGCTCGCCATTGTCACCTCGCTGTTACCTTGAATTCTATAGCTAATCCGGGGAGCGCGGAGTGAGCCCCACGATCAGTCCTCCGATCGTGGCGATCAGCAGGACGGGCCCGATCAGGAAAAGGTCGATCCGGATGTTGAATCCCCCTGCCTTGCAGTACGCCTCCCAGGGAGCCCAGAGCCCCCAGGCGATCGCGACCGAGAGGACGGGCCAGGCGCGCCGCCGCAGCCAGTGAAGGAGCAGGAAGAGCAGGCAGAGGACTCCTGCCATCAAAAAAATCCTCTCCGGGTGCCAGACGAAGGCCTCCAGGGGAAGGAAAAGCAGGTCAAGGCAGCCCATGGGAACACCTCCTCCCGGCCGGACATAGCCATGGCCGTGCCATAACGAGCCCGGACCAGGCAAGATCCTGAGGCCGTTGGGATTGCGGCTCCGTCCCCTCTATCGGCGCCACCGCGCCGCAGGACATCCGGTGTATGCCGGCTCGCACGAAATGACTAGCCGTAAAGGGCGGCCAATTGCCGGATGATGTCGGAGTCGTCGCCGTCGTTGAGGAGCGTCTTCGTCGGTTCCGGCGGCGTTTCGAAGTAGAGCCGGGTCTTCTCGAAATACTCAACGGACACGTAGTCGCCTCTCTCCCGGAGCCTTCGGAGATTGACGTCCTGACCGGCAACGACCCAGAGGAGCTCGATGTCCGGGATCGCCTCGCGGATGAGGTCGCGGTATTTCTGGAAGTAGGTCGCCTGGGTGATGACGATCCTGGGATGCACCTCGAGAAGCTCCAGGGCTCGCCTGCGGATGATGGAGTAGAATCCGTCCACCTGCTCTTCCGTCCAGAGCTCGTTCCTGTCGACAGCGTCGCGCATGTCCGCTGGAAGGTCCTCGTCGGCATGGTAGACATGACAGCCGGAGAGCCGGCCGATCAGGTCGCCGACGTGGTTCTTGCCGACGCCGGCCAGCCCGATGATGTACAGGGCTCGGGGCAAGTGGGGAAGGCGGGGAGGGTCGGCCATCTTTTTGAAATGGAAAGATGCGCGTGCGCACTCTCCAGTGTATCCGGAACCTGTTCCCCGGGGGAAAACGCTCTCCATGTCCACGTCCGACCGGCCAGGTCCATCGCCCAAGGCGCATACCCGTTCGCCGGCGAGCCCGGCGCGGCAGGCCGCGAATCCGCTTTCGCGGCTGTCGTCCCCTCTCGTCCAGCAGGTCCTGCGGTCCCCGGGCCAGCCGGTCGTCACCGGGCCGCGGACTCTTCTGGAGTCACGCTTCGGCCACGACTTCAGCCAGGTGCGTATCCACGCGGATACCACGGCCGCGGAGTCCGCCCGGGCGGTCAGCGCCCGGGCCTACACCGTGGGTCCGCACGTGGTCTTCGGAGCCGGGCAGTACCAGCCGCATACCCGTTCGGGCCTGCATCTGCTGGCCCACGAGATGGCTCACGTGGTCCAGCAGGGGGGCCGGCCGCCGTCCCTGCAGGCCCGGCTCGAGGTGACGCAGCCGGGTGATGCCTCGGAGCGGGAGGCGGAACGGGCGGCCGAGGCCGTGCTCCAGGACTGCCCGGCGCCCCCTCTTTCCCAGGCCTCCGCGCAACTGGCCCGCTGGAAGATCGAGGACAACACGGCCACGGTCAATTCCGAGGAAGACCGCCTGGGCCAGTTGCCCGGGAAGGTCCAGTCCAACCCTCTGAACTGGGTTGGCATCAAGCCCCTCGCCATGAAGACGGCAGATTACGCGACGCCGCCCGCCGACTTTCAGACGCACTACGAGAAGTACCTCCAGATCGGGGATACCTTCGACCTCTCCAACCTCAAGGCGACGAGCGGGAGCAGCCTGCGCATCAACTTCCATCCGAGCGCGGGGAACCAGGCTCTCGTCTCGGCCAAGCGCTTCTATCCCGGCACCAAGCAGATCAAGGCTGATCCGCTTGGAGAGATCGAGAAAGCCTCCGGGGAGGGGCAGACCCCGCTCGCCGAGGCCATCATGTTTGGGCACAGCGGCAGCGACCAGATGACGGACGGGGCGAGCTGTATCCTGGCTCCGACGGGCTTGAAGCCTGACGAGCCGGCTCCGACTTACGACCGAGCCAAGGCCGGCAAGTTCCCGCGGCGCTGCTGGTTCACCACCAACGCCCAGGTCCGGGCGGCTGGGTGCACCAGCGTGAGCTTCGGGAACGCCTTCGCGGGTGTTTTCCTCCGCAAGGGTGGAAGCCAGGTATTCGTGACCCTACGCACCATGTCGCCTTCTTGCAGCCACAAGTACCGGCCCCCCGGAGGAGACCTCAAAACCTGTGGGGCCACCATCGACGCACTGGAGTTCTGGGCCGCCGACGGAGACGTACACAACAATTTGGAGCACGGCCCCTTCACGAATGCCGCCGACTTCGAGGCTTCCCCCTTCTGGGGTGTCGTCAGCGGAAAGCTTTGACGAGCGGCAGGTGCAGCAAAGGGCGGACCCGCGACTGGCCCTCGACCTGGGATTGGACTTCGCCGACCCGGAGAGCGCCCATTCGCAGGTAGAAGGGCTCGGCGTTGGGATCGGCGTCGATCTCGAGGCCGTGAGCGCCCGCATCCGAGGCGATCTCCCGGGCATGCTCGAACAGGAGCCGTCCCACGCCCTTTCCCATGGCTGAGGGACGGACCCAGAAGTGCTCGAGCGTCCAGTTCGGCGTCCCGGCGGCGAGGCCGTAGCAGCCGAGGACTTCGCTGCCATCCTCGGCCAGGTACACCTCGTTCGCGGCGATGAAGGCGGGCGAAATCGTCAGGTCGTCCCGCCAGATCTCGATCCAGCGCTCGGGATATCCCCAGTGCCTCTTGGACTCGTGGGCGATCCTCGTGAGCTCGGCCGAGTCGGATTCCTGCGCGCGCCTGATCTTCACCTCTGGTAAGGCTCCCCGGATCGCGGTGCGTCAGGCGCCTGCTCGTCGAGCGACTGGCGGTACTTGATGCAGCCCCGCATGAACTGAGGCCAGTCGGGCACCACGGGAATCGGATCCGTCTTCTCCGGCAGGAGCCCCCAAAGCGCCGGATGATGCCAGCACAGCTCGTGCCCCTTGCTGTCACGATGATCGCGGATGCCCTGTCGCAGCTTCCTGACTTCGTCGATGAGCTGCTCGCGGGACATCTGCTCGAGATCGGCGTCCATACGCTCTTCCTCCCTACTTCCAGCGGAAGATCTTCAGGGCGACGGCAAAGCTGACGAGACCCCAGGCGGTGATGATGGCGAGCTGGGGAGCGATCGCGACCAGGCCGCGGCCTTCGTTCGTGACCATCCGCAGGGCCTCGTTGAGCGCGGTCAGGGGCAGGGCGCGGATCAGGGGCTGGACGGCGTCCGGAAACCTTTCTGCGGAGAAGAAGACTCCCGACAGGAGCCACATCGGCATCATCACGAGGTTGGCGAGCCCGCTCGCCCCCTCGATGGTGCGCACCCGCGAGGCGATCAGGAGCCCCAGGCCGCAGAAGGACATGGCCCCGAGAAGGCAGACGGCGAAGAACAGGATCAGCGACCCGCGCATGGGCACGTCGAAGGCGAGCCAGCCGAAACCGGCGAGCAGCAGGATCTCGGGCGGCAGGAAGACCATCCGCCCCAGGATCTGAGACAGCAGGTAATCGCTGCGCCGCATCGGGGTGGCGACCAGGCGCTTGAGCACCCGGCGGTTGCGCGCGGAGGTGATCGAGAAGGCGAGGCTCCAGATGCCGGTGCCCATGAGGTTCATTCCCAGCAGGCCCGGGATCAGGAAGTCGATGTAGCGCGAGCCCTTTTCGGTGACCCGCTCGGCGCGCACCGGCAACGGGTCGGCCCTCCCGGCGGCGCGCTGCAGGGCGTCGTCCGCCTCGAGGCGGGCGATGCGCGACTCGGGACGGGTCTCGTCGAAGCGAAAGACGACCGGCGGGCCGGGCTCGACCAGGAGCGAGATCTTGCCCGTGCGCAGGGCCTCGCGGCCCTCCTCCACGCCATACGTCTTCGGCAGCAGTCCGGGCGAGCGCGCCAGGGCAGCCAGGGCCGGCTCGGCGCCCGGCCCGGCGACCACGCCGACTGGGGCACGGTCCGGAGGCTTCTCGCGGAAGGCAAGGCCGAGCACGATGGCGAGCAGCACCGGGAAGAAGAAGACCCAGAAGAGCGCTTCGGGCTCGCGCAGGAACTCCCGCATGCGGCTCGCGGTCAGCTCGCGCAATGAGTGCAGGCGGATGCGGGCCGCGCTCTCAGGCATCGCGCAGCTCCCGGCCGGTGAGGGATACGAACAGGTCTTCGAGGGTGGCGCGGTGGGTCGAGAGGTGGGTGAGCCGCGCCCCGGCCCGCTCGACCGCGGCGAGCAGAGGGGGAACGCTTTCAGTCACCGAGGTGACGGCGAGCGCTAGGTTGGGGCCGCGCCGGTGGACGTCCGAAACTCCGGGGAGGAGCCGCAGGTCCTCTTCCATGAGCATGGGTTCGGAGATGAACTCGATCACGTCGGCCGCGTGCAGCGAGCGGATGAGCTCGGTCGGCGTACCCAGGGCGATGACGCGGCCATGATCGACGATCGCCACCCGGTCGCAGAGGCGCTCGGCCTCGTCCATATAATGAGTGGTCAGCAGCACGGTTCCGCCCTGCGCGCGGAAGGCGGTGACCTGCTGCCAGAGCTGGAGGCGGCTCTGCGGATCGAGACCCGTGGTCGGCTCGTCGAGGAACAGCAGATCGGGGTCTCCCACCAGGGCGCAGGCCACGGCCAGGCGCTGCTTCTGCCCGCCCGAGAGCTTGCCGACGCGGGCGTCGCGCTTCTCCTCCAGGGCGAGCGCCGCGAGCACCTGCTCGGGGTCGCGCCCCTCGCGGTAGAAGGAGCGGAACAGCCGGATCGTCTCGGCCACGGTAAGCTTCTCGTTGAGCTGCGTCTCCTGGAGCGAGACGCCGAGCCGCTCGCGGAGCTCGCGGCCGTCCCCCTGCCAGGTCTCGCCCAGAAGCTCGACCTCCCCCTCGTCCGGCTCGGTCAAGCCCTCCAGGATCTCGATGGTCGTGGTCTTGCCCGCGCCGTTCGGCCCGAGCAGCCCGAAGCACTCGCCGCGCGCGATCTCGAGGTCGAGCCCGGCGACGGCCACGACGTCCTCGAAGCGTTTGACGAGGCCGCGGCAGCGGATGGCCGGAGTGGAGGAGGGCGGGGACGCCATGGCGGGAGAACGCTAGCACATCCGTAGATCCATACAGGGCTATGAACGTTGTCTGTCACAAGACCGGAAAGGAGATCGAGATGAGCCGAATCATTCTCGTGGCGTCAATACTGCTGCTGACTTTGGGGGGAACCGCGCACGCCGGTGAAGGAATCGCGGAGACGGCCGCGGCGGCGACTCCCGCCGAGCGGGCCAGGAGGCTGGTGAACGAGCTGCGCGCGGAGCTCCGCCCGGTGGAGGAGCAGATCCGCAACCACCCCTACATGAGAGCGCTGGAGCGGAAGGAGGTGTCGCTGGAGAACCTGAAAGCCTTCGCGGGGGAGCAGTACCACATCATCAACAAGGATCTGCGGAGCGGCGCCCAGATGGTGAGCCGCTTCGGCACGGACCCCGCTGCGCGGCACTTCTTCCAGGACATCGTGAACGGCGAGGTGATCGCCCTGGGATTCATCATCGACTTCGGCGAGGCCCTGGGCATGACCGAGGAGGACCTCCGGAGATACCAACCCCGCGCCCTGGCCCAGGCCTACCCGTCCTTCGTGACCGCCTTCACGCTCCACGGCTCGGAGGCGGAGGTGGTGGCATCGTTCCTGGTGAACTTCCCGGTCTTCGGGGAGCTGACGGGCCGCATGGGCGCCGCGCTGCGGAACCAGTACGGCTTCACGGCGGAGGACACGGCCTTCTTCGATTTCTTCGGCGGCCTGCCCCCGAACTTCGAGCCGGATGCCATGGCCGTGATCGAATCCGGCCTGGCCAGGGGCGCCGATCCCTTCGAGATCAAGCGCTCGGCGCGTCTCCTCCAGGCCTATGAGCTGTTCTTCTGGGACGCGGTGTCGAAGGGTCCCCGGTAGCGGATGAGCCCGCCTCCACCCTGGCAGGGTGGAGGCGGGCCTGTTCTCAACCCTGATCGTCGCAGGGCACCACGATCGGTTGCAGAGGCTCCTGCGGAAAGCCCGCGTTGATCAGCGCGGCGGCTCCATGGTCGCGAGATAGGCAGATACCCGCGATGACACCAGCTACTGCACGAGACCGGTCCTTCATGCCTGCTCCTTGATGCGCTCCAGGACCTGCTTCACGCGTGTCTTCCGATCTCCCGCCACCTCCAGCACTTCCGCGTGAAGATCGTACGGATCCTCGAAAAGGACCGTCCTGAGCCTGTCATCGACGTCCAGCCTGAAGGCGTTGTCCTCGGAAGCGGAGAGCGCGATCCGGTCCCGGCCTTCGACCGGCACGAACACGATCAAGTCGAGCGTCTGAACCGCGGCCCGAACGCGAGGCAGCCAATCCTCGATGTCGAAAGCCTCGGAATCCTCGTGGGCCAGGAGATAACCAAGGAAGTCGGCGGGGCAGCGATCGAAGAGGATGTCCGCCTCGCTCTCCTGCAGACAGAGGATGGATCGTTCGAGCTGCTCTACAAAGTCTTCGAGAGACGGTGCTTCGGCGAATTCGTAGCCCTCCTCCGCGAGCTGGTGGTACGGCTCCTCGATCGCCGTGTAGGCCGGTAGGACCTCGGCCAGGTCCTCGAGGAGGGTGGACTTGCCCGAGCGGTGAGTGCCGGAGATGGCGATACGCATGGCGTCAGCAGATGCTCATTGCTTCCCGGCAATGACGCAAGCGACTAGGTGGCGATGCAGCAATACACCTTCGCGGCAGAGCGATGGTCCGCACGTGTCAGGCAGCCCAGGAATTCCTCCCGCACCTGCTCGAAGCTCGGGCCGCAGAAGTCGCGGAGCAGCTTCATGCGGTCGAACCGGGCCCGCCAGGATTCGACCACCTCCGGAAGGGCCGGACCGTCGAAAGACAGTTCCTGGTCCTCGAGCGTCAGCATCGTCGAGACCGGGAATCCGGACTGCTCGAGGTAATTCCGGAGCTTGCGGCCCATGTTGAAATCGTACCGTCCGGCCGAGAGGGCATCCCGGGCATAGGCCTCGAACAAGGCTTTGGTGCGGACGCTGAGTGGCTCGTGTCCGAACATGTTGTCGATTTCCGTGAGCGCAAGCCAACCCCCCGGTTTCAGGTGCCGCGCCCACGCGGAGAGCACCGCGGGCAGATCCGGGAAATACGCCGCGGCGAAGCTGGACCAGATCCCGTCCGCCACGATTCCCAGGTCCGGCAACGCGCGCAGGTCACCCATCCGGAGCTCGATATTGCAGAACTGGGGGAGCTGCCTGTCCTGCGCCGCCCGGAGGAGATCCTCATTCATGTCGACGCCGATCACCCGCGCTCCTCGGTCCACGAGCTCGGCCGCTTGATCGCCGATCCCGCACCCCAGGTCGAGGACGGTCTGTCCTCGCAAGGGAGGCAGGGCGTCGAAGATCCTCGGCCAGAGCCGCCAGTCAGTTCGACCTTCCGGCATGCGGAAAAGTCTATCACTTGCTGGTTATTACGACGGGAGAATCCAGCCCACCACCTCGACGCGATAGCTCGTGATCGTCACCGAACCCTTGGAGACGTTGATTCCGTCGACGAAAGACGTGCCCCGTAGCACTACCTGCCGGTCGTGCTCCAGCCGGTCGAAGATGATATCGAGCGGCCACTGCTGGCCCGTCTCCGGCTCCCGGATGAACGGTCTTACCGCTCGAGGCAGCGTAGCGCCGATGTTGCTCGGGTCCTTGCTGGCGGTGGCCGTCCCCCGCAGCGACAGAATGGCGCCGATGATGCCTCGCGGGGCGCCGCCGAGCCCCGGCAGCCCGACCAGCTCGGTCTGCTCGAACTCGGAATCGGTTTTCAGTGCGGCCCGGGTCACCACGGTGACTGGCGCGGGCAACATCTCGACCCGGTGGGCGTGAGCCCTGGGCGGCGCGGCGGTGGCTCCCACGACGGCCCAGGCCTCGTCAAGGCGGATCTTCCCGCCTGCAGCCGACTGGTCCGCCGTAATGACGACGAGGACCACGCCAGCCGCCAAGGGGTCGACCTCAACCGTGATTGTCCCGACGCGCCACTCCTTTTCAGAAGGCGGGAGCGGATCGACGAAGATCGCCGATTTGGTTCCCGAAACGACTGCGAACTGCGGATGGGCGCTCGATATGTTTTTGTAGCGAACCATGACGGTGACGTAGTCGGTGGTCTCGGGCACGGTGAACGTGGTTTTTATCCCGTCGTTGCCACTGGAGGACTGGGTGATGTCGTAGCTGCGGCCACCGGTGATGAAGTCCGTACTCTCCTCGAGCACCGGGTCGAGGTTGGTTTCCCAAGGCAGGATCGACTTGCCATCGGCGCGGTGGAAGTCGCCGTTCTCGAGGAGGTTGCGCTCGGGTGCCGCAGCATGGTGGCGCTTGGCGCCGTTGTAAATGTGCGAACGCTCGTCGTTTGTGATCGCGTCCTCGAGCGAGCCGCCCATGACCAGCGACTGGCTGGCGTTGGCAACGCTGTTTTCCATCCGTACGGTCGAGCCCTTGGCGGGGCGGATATCCATCCAGAGGCCGGGGGGATTGGGGTTGGGATCGGGATCCGCCTCGTAGTAAACGTCCCGTAGCGAGACGTGCGCCCGGCCACGGATACGAACCCCCAGGTCGAAGTCCTCGATCGCTACATGGGCGATCGTCAGCGCCTCCGCCGATGGAACCGCGTCCTCTTGTTCGCCGGCCTCGGGCGGCGAAATGTCGATTGCCGTCCCGGCGCCCATGTTGCGGCAGAGCCAGATCCGTCCGTTGAGCACGGAGGCCTGGTTGCAGTGCGTCGAGGCACGGATCCCGACATGGCACCGGTTGATCTCGAAGTCGCTCACGTGATTGCAGCCGGCGAACTTCGTCAGGCCATTGGACATGCAGACGCCGAGCTGGAAGTCCCATACCTGGAAGTTCCGCAGACGCAGGAACTGGGCTCCAGTGAGGTCGATGCCGATGGCCGGTGGGGAGCCCTCGTCCCCGAGGAGGTACAGGCTTTCCAGCCCTCCGCGGTGAGCGCTTGGCGCGAAGCGAATTGCTGGCCCTTCTGGAGGGCGTCCCCTGAGGACCGAGCGGTCACCGAGCCCGCGGAGGATGACGTTGGCCGGGATGGTGAGCGTTCCTTTAAACAGGAAGCTCCCATTCGCCTGGACAGCGGGGACCAGAGCGATCCCTCCTCCCGCGGCGGCCACAGTGTTGAGGGTGGCCTGGAACGCGGCGAGGTTGTCGAACACCCCGTCATCGATCGCGCCGTCCTCGACTACCGAACGCACCGTCAGGCCGGGTGCGCCACGATCGGCGAAAGCGAGCTGGTTGAGGGCCCGCAACGCCTGGCGCGCCTCGTTGTGGAACTCGAAGTCGGCCGAATCGCCGGGGTTCAGGTCAGGAAGCCCCGTCTCGAAGGTCGATGGGGCGTCGTTGAGAATGTCGGGCATCATGGCCTCCATGAAGCAGCAAGTGGCGCGTTCGGGTCCGAGCGCGGACGTCGCTGAAGTAGGGCTCCGGGGGGGAGCGGTTCGTTACGTGGACGATCGGACTCTGGGAGAAGAATCTTCGTTTGCCGGCGAGCTCGCAGGTGATCTACTCTTCGCGGAGGACGCGCATCGGCTCGATCTGGCTGGCGCGTGCGGCGGGGACCAGTGCCGCCAGCGATCCAACGGCAAGAACGATCACGACAACGCCGGCGAGAGTGAAGGGGTCCGAGGGCGAAACACCGTACAGCATGCCGGACAACACGCGAGTGAAGGCGACCGCCAGTGCCAGGCCGCAGAGACATGCCAGGCTGACCACTCGCAGGCCTTGCCCGACGAGCTGCCGGATGATCTCGCTCCGCAGCGCTCCAAGCGCCAGGCGCAAGCCGACCTCGCGACGGCGCAGGCTGACGACGTAGCTCAGCGTTCCGTACAACCCCAGGCAGGCCAGGAAAAGCGCCGTTGCGGCGAACAGGACCAGGAGCATCGTGCGCAAACGATTCTGCTCATAGGCGTCGCCGATTCGTTCCTCCAGCGGCGCCATGTCGTAGACCGACCGGAGCGGTTCGAGCTCCTTGAGCTTCAGGCGGACGGCCCCGGCCAAAGCCAACGGCTCGCCTTGAGTCCGTACCAGGAACCAGGGAAACGGAGTGGGAGCGCTGTCACAAGCGTACACTGTGGGATCGGGATCCCGGTCCAAGCCGAGCTCCCGGGCGTCTGCGACGACGCCAACGATCCGACCTGTTTGAGATGCGTCTTCCCAGCTCAGGCGAAGGCCGAGCACGGACCTGCCGCTGAAGTAGCGGTCCGCAAAGCTGCGGTTCACCATCACCTCCGCCGTGGCTCGCGCATCCGGCGGGCGGCGACACCATTCCCCCGCCACGCGCGCAATCCGGAGCGTCTTGAAATATCCAGGCGAGACGGTACGCCACTCGGCGAAAAGAGGGGCCGCGGCCTCGGACCGCCCCTCAACCAGATCGAATTCAATCCGGTACTGGCGGGGCACGCCGGGAAGGCTCCAGGCCGTTGCCGCCGACTCGACGCCGGGCAGCGCGCCGACCTCGTCGAGCGTGCCCTCGATACGCTGGACCAGGCGGTTGCGATCCTCTTCCTCGATCCAATTGGCGCTCAGGCGAAACGCCAGCACCCGCTCCGGATCGAAACCCGGATCGACGCGCGAAAGGGCTTCGACACTGCGCAGCAGCAACCCTGCGCCCGCCAGTAGAGTGACCGCCAGCGCCATCTGCACACCGACGAGCAGCCACTGCACTGCGTGGCGAGCCGACACCTGCGTGCGGCCGCCGCTTGCCAAGGACGATGCCTCGCGGGTGCTTCGCAGCGCCGGAAACACACCACAGAGAAGCGCCACGACAACGGCCGAAGCCATCGTGTACATCAGGATCCGGGCATCGATTCCGATCTCCTCGATACGAGGGAGATCCGGCGCCCAGGCTCGAATGGCAGAGGAGGCGCCCGCCGCCACGAGCAGGCCGGCAGCGGCGCCGGCGAACGCGAGCAGAACTGTCTCCGTCAAGAGTTGGGACGCCACGACAGCGCGCGAAGCCCCGAGCGAGAAGCGGAGCGCAACCTCCTGTTCACGCTGGGTGGCCCGCGACAACAACAGGGCGGCGATATTCGTGCAAGCGATCAACAACAGCACGGACACGGCGCCAAACAAAAGCCATAACGAGCCACGCACCCCACCGATCACGCTCTCCTTGTATGGTGCGATGCGCACGCTGATCTCTGCGTCCGTCTCGGGGTACTCCTTGGCAAGCCGGGCCTGGACGACGGCCAGATCCGCACGCGCCTGCTCCGGCGTCACGCCGGGTTTGAGGCGGCCGATTCCGACATACCACTGGAGCTGCCTGTTCTGCGCATCGTTCTGCACCGACGGGCCGTCGACCGGGTAAGGCCACCACAAGTCCACCTTGCGGTCGGGAAACAGGAAGGACGCGGGCATGACGCCGACGATCGAATACGGCCGGCCTTCGATGCGAACCGAGCCGGCCAGCACGTTCGGATCCGCACCCAGGCGGTTGCGCCAGTAGCGGTCGCTGATGAGCACGGCCGGTGGTCCCCCGAGCCGTTGCTCGGCCTCCGTGAAGCCCCGTCCCAGAGCCGGTGCCATGCCCCACACTTCCAGGAAACGAGGTGCGACCGTCGCGCGGCGGACGCGTTCCGGCAAGTCACCCGTCATGTCCGAAACGTCCTCGACGTAGTAGCCGGTGAGAGCCGCAAACGTCGAGCTCAGGCGTGTCCAGTCATTCAAGCGAGCCGGTGCGATGGGCGTTTCTGTGTCCCATAGCTGGCGCACGAGCACGAGCCGCTCGCCATTGGGAAAGGGCAGCGGTTTGAGCAAGATGGAATCGATCGCCGAAAAGACGGCGGTGTTTGCGCCGATGCAAACTGCGAGTGTGATCACAACCGTCGCTGTAAAGCCGGGCTTTCGGACGAACGTGCGACCGGAATAGCGGAGATTGCGGAGAAGGGCGTCGGCCCAGTTGGCGACATTCACCTCCAGGGT
>Ga0190265_10000162_pt1 | contig 65126 bp, 65 predicted proteins | sample Popmic124T_FD_133135 | JGI IMG/M metagenome (GOLD analysis project Ga0190265, IMG submission 133135) | Populus adjacent soil microbial communities from riparian zone of Indian Creek, Utah, USA - 124 T | ecosystem: Environmental > Terrestrial > Soil > Riparian zone | place: USA: Utah | collected... | reverse complement strand
GTGACGATCATCAGCGCGAGGAAGCGTGGGACGACGAGGTTCTTGATCGGGTCGACGCCGAGCACCTGCAGCGCGTCGAGCTCCTCACGGATCTTGCGCGCACCGAGATCCGCGGTGATCGCCGTGCCGCCGACGCCGGCGAGGATGATCGCCGTCACGAACGGCGCGAACTCGCGGATGACCGCGAGGACGAAGAAGCCGCCGAGACGATCGAGCGAGCCGAAGATCTCGAGGAAGCCGCCCGCCTGAAGACCGGGCGCGCCGTAGGAGAGCGCAACCATCGAGACGGTCAGCGGGAACCAGCAGAGCCGCAGCAGGAACAGGAACTGCTGGATGAACTCCATGCCGTACGGGTACGGCGGCCGGACCGCGGACAAGAGCGTCTTGCCCGTGAGGATCATGACGTCCCCGACCTGCTCTAGAGCATTTTTGGCCGGCAGGTACGCCCGGTTTGCGAGTCCGGCTGCTCCCACGGTGGATGTTTGTATCACCCTTTGGCCCTACGGCATGCAGGTTCCCTCCCCTGATGGGCCAGGTTCCCTCCCTGCTTCGCCCGGTCAGCCCCCTACCGGGGCGCGTGGATTCACCCCCCAGAAGACCATCGTCCCGAGCATGCTGATCACGTGGACGGCCACCGTGTTGAGCACCATCGACTTCGCCGTCGCGGTACCCACGCCGACCGGCCCACCACTCGCGGTGTAGCCGTAGTAGAGGCCTACGAGCACGATCACCGTCGCCATCGACATGCCCTTGATCAGGCTGAAGAACATGTCGGGAGGGTTCTGGAACTGCCAGAACACAAGTAAGTAGCCGCCGTGCGACGACTCTGCGACCTGCTGGACGACCGACAGGTAGCTGCCGATGAAGCCCGCGCCGATGCCGCCGATGTACATGAACGGCAACACGATCCAGGCCGCGAGCAGGCGCGTCGCGCAGAGGAAGACGAGCGAGTCGATGCCCATCACCTCGAGCGCGTCGATCTCGTCGGAGATCCGCATCGCGCCGATCTCGGCGACCAGGCCGGTGCCGACCTTCGCCGACATCATGTAGCCGAACGCGAGCGGCATGATCTCGCGCAGGTCGCAGACCGCCGAGAACGAGCCGCCGACCTGCGGCGCGCCGACGGCGCGCGCGAAGTAGGCGCCGTTGATGCCACAAGACAGGCCGAGCAGGAAGGTCAACCCCCAGATCACGAGCGCCGAGCCGATGATCAGGATCCCCGCCTGGCGCAGCGTCTCGCCGAAGAAGTGCGTCGTCTTGCCCTCGAAGATCACCCCGATGACGCGCGAGCAGAACTTGACGATGTCGCCGAACGACGCGAGCAGATCCCTCGGGATCGCGACCCAGCTCACTTGAGCACCGATATCTCGGGGTGGGTCGCGAGCAGCGTCTGGGTGAAGATGTAGAGCAGCGAGAAGACCGCGAGCATCGAGACCACGACGGCCTGGTTGACCGCGCGTCCGACGCCCTCCGCGCCGCCCGACGCCGTCATCCCGCGGTAGCAGCAGACGATCGCGATGATCGCCCCGAACAGCGCCGTCATCAGCAGCGAGCCCCAGAGGTCGACCGTCGTCGCGTTGCTGAGCAGGGAGACGAAGAAGGGCCCGAGCGGCTGGCCGAAGGTCAGGGTCGCCAGGACGCCGCCGACCAGCCCGGCGATGATCGCGAAGGCGTTGAACAGCGCGGTCACCACCATCAGCGCGAGGAAGCGCGGCACGACGAGGTTCTTGATCGGGTCGACGCCGAGCACCTGCAGCGCGTCGAGCTCCTCACGGATCTTGCGCGCACCGAGATCCGCGGTGATCGCCGTACCCCCCACGCCCGCGAGGATCACCGCCGTCACGATCGGCGCGAGGTTGCGGATCGCACCCAGGACGAAGAAGCCGCCGAGCCGGTCGAGCGAACCGAAGATCTCGAGGAACCCACCCGCCTGAAGGCCAAGCGCCCCGTAGGACACGGTGACCATCGAGACGAAGAGCGGAAACCAGCAGAGCCGCAGCAGGAACAGGAACTGCTGGATGAACTCGTTGCCGTAGGGAAACGGCGGCGTGACCGCCGAGACGATCGTCTTGCCCGTCAGGATCATCAGGTCCCCGACCTGCTCTAGAGCGCTCTTTGCGGGCAGATACGCGCGGTTGAGGACAGCCGAGGCCAAACTGTGTGGTGTTATAACACAGTTTGGGCTGTGTTAGCGAAAGTCTAGAATCCGAGCGCATGCTGGATCTCACGATCGATCGCGACAGCGGCATACCGGTCGGCATCCAGCTGGCCCGGCGGCTGCGCGCTGCCATCGAGAACGGTCAGCTGGCGCCCGGAGCTCGCCTCCCAAGCCTGCGTGACGCAGCCGACCTGTCAGGCGCCAACGTCAACACGGTGCGTGCCGTCTACGCGAAGCTGGCCGCCGCGGGGATCGTCACGACCGAGCAGGGGCGCGGCACGTTCGTGACCGACGGACCGCCGCCCACCGACGAGGCGACGGCACGCCGGCAGCTGCAGGCAGAGATCGCGCAGCTCGAGGCCGAGCTCGTCGCCCTGCCGATCATCCCGGCCGAGCGCGTTGGCGAGACGCCCCGGCGCCCGGGACGCCCACAGCTGCTGTCGGTCGACGAGCTGGCAGCGCTGCGTGACGTCCTAGCCCAGCGGGTCGACCAGCTCCGCGCCACGCGCGGCGAGATCGTTCGGCGGCTCGAGACCGGCGAGCCGGTCGCCCCTGCCGAGCCCGGCCCGCAGCGCAAGCCCTCGAGCCGCTCCTCCTCCAGCCTCGCCGGCGCGCGCGTGCGCTGGACCGGCGCCTAGGCAGCTAGCGGCAGCTCGTAGCGGCGGCGGATGCCGTAGAGCGTGGTGCGCTCGGCGGCGGGACGGTCGGCACGGTGGGCCGCCTCGATCAGCTGCTCGGGCGTCAGCATCACCCCGTGCTGGCTGCCCGCAAGGCGGCTGATGCTCTCCTCCATCAGCGTCCCGCCGAGATCGTTGACGCCCCAGCGCAGCGCCTCGGTGGCCGCGTCGAGGCCCATCTTCACCCAGCTCGCCTGCAGGCTAGGGATCGTCCTGCCGAGCGCGAGCCGGAACACCGCGGTGTGCTTGAGGTTCTCCTCACGCGAGAGCTCCTCGATCCCGTGAGTGCTGCCCAGCAGCGTGTGGTACGGGATGAACGAGAGCGGCACGAACTCGGTGAAGCCGCCGGTGCGCTCCTGCAGCTCGCGCACGACGCGCATGTGCTCGGCGAGCTCCCACGGCTCCTCGATGTGGCCGAACATCACAGTCACCGTCGAGCGCAGACCGGCAGCGTGGCTGGCCTCGATGATCTCGATCCAGCGCGCAACGGGCAGCTTGTTCGGCGAGATCCGCTCGCGGACGCCGTCGTGCAGGACCTCGGCGGCGGTGCCGGGCGTCGAGTCGAGCCCCGCCGCACGCAGACGGTGGAAGACCTCGAGCGGCGGCAGGCCGGACGTCGCGCACATCGCGTCGACCTCCATCGCCGAGTAGGCGTGCAGGTGGACGTCGGGCGCGACCTCCTTCGCCAGGCGCAGCCAGCCCTCGTAGTCCTCCAGCTGCCAGTCGGGATGGATGCCCGACTGCATGCAGATCTCGGTCGCCCCGAACTCGACCGCCTCCTCGACGCGGCGGACGAACTCGTCGCGGTCGTGCTCGTAGGCGTCGGGCGAGCGGCGCCCCTGGCCGAAGCCGCAGAACGCGCAGCCGACGGTGCAGACGTTCGACACGTTGATGTTGCGGTTGACGACGAAGGTGACCGTGTCGCCGGCCAGCTCGGCGCGCAGCTCGTCGGCCGCCTGGCGGATGTCCTCGATCGCCTCCGGCCTGGTCTCGGCGAACAGCGCGGTCAGCTCGTCCTCCGATAGCCAGTCCCCCGCCCTTGCCCGCTCGATCGCGCCCGGCACGAGGTCGGCGCGGATCGGGCGCTCCTCGCGCCGGCCCGAGCCGCGCCGCGGGATGAAGCTCCAGTAGGCGGTCTTGATCGTGTCGAGCACGCCCTGCTCGAGCCACTCGGAGTCCATGTACTGCGGGTAGACGCAGAGCCGCTCGGCGAGCGCGTAGCCGCGCGGCTCGAGCGCCTTGCGCATCGCGGGCGGCGACGGGAACGGGTGCTCGGGCGAGATGTGGTCGCCATTCGCCGAGAGGCCACCGAGGTCGGTGGCGCCCTCCTCGACGAGCGGCAGCCACCAGTCGGAGAGGTTCGGCGGGATCTGGACGCCGACGTCCGGCATCAGCTCGCGCGCGGCGCACACGAGCGTGCGCATGTCCTCGAGCGTGATCTCGGTCGCCCACGCGGGCATCGCGGCGGGCTCGCCCGTCTCCCCCGCGCGCTGTGCCTCGTCAGCGATCTCCGCCGGCTCGGCTCCGTAATAGCGCGGATGTGGCACGAAGTTCTGGAGGATCACCTCCTGGAGGTGGCCGTGCTCGGCGTGGACCGCCGCCAGCGCCTCGAGTGCGGCGATCCGCTCCTCGGGCGTCTCGCCGATGCCGACGAGGATGCCGCTCGTGAACGGGATCCTCAGCTCGCCGGCGGCGCGGATCGTGTCGAGGCGGACCTCGGGATGCTTGGTCGGCGAGCCCTGGTGGACGACCAGGTCCGGGTTGATCGACTCGAGCATCAGGCCCTGCGAGGCGGTCACCTCGCGCAGGCGGGCAAGATCGCCCTTCGAGAGCGCCCCCAGGTTCGTGTGCGGCAGCATCCCCCGCTCGAGCGCGCGCTCACAGACCCAGGTCACGTAGGAGACGAAGTCGTCGTGGCCGTAGGCGCGCAGCCGCTCGCGAACCTCGGTGTTGACCTCCGGCTTCTCGCCGGTGAGGACCAGCAGCTCCTTGGCTCGCCGCTTCAGCGCCTCGTCGAGCTGTCCCTCGACCTCGTCGGGCGAGTAGAGATGCGCCTTGTGCGTCGCGAACGCGCAGTACTTGCAGTAGCAGCGGCAGGTCCGCGACAGCGAGATCGTGAAGTTGCGCGAGAAGGTGACGCGCCGCATTGACGGCAGCCTACTGCCGCTGAGTACGCTGAAACCGCATGGACGAGTCGATCGCGTACGCCCGCAGTGGAGATCTGCACATCGCGTACAGCGTCGCGGGTGACAGCCCGGTCGACCTCTTCTACGTGCCGACGTGGATCTCCGCGTCCGAGGTGTTCATGGAGGAGCCGTCGCTGATGGCCTTCGTCGAGCGCATCTGCGCCTACGCGCGCGTGATCTCCTTCGACCGTCGCGGCGCCGGCCTGTCCGACCCCTGGCAGGGGCTGCCCACGCTCGAGGACCAGATGGACGACATCCTCGCCGTGATGAACGCGACCGACACCGAGCGCGCGACCCTGATGGGCACGCTCGAGGGCGGCCCACTCGCGATGCTGTTCGCCGCGACGCACCCCGACCGCGTCGAGTCGCTGATCCTCTACGCGACCTACGCCCGGACCCGCTGGGCGCCCGACTACGACTGGCCGCCCAAGGACGACGACCGCGAGGCGCGCGTCCGCGACCTGGTCGAGCAGTGGGGGCAGGGCGCCGTCGCCGCCGTCCTCGCGCCGAGCCTCGCCGGCGATCCCGCCTTCCAGCGCTGGGCCGGGCGGATGGAGCGCTACTCCGCGAGCCCCGGCACCGCGAAGGCCGTCCTCGACGCGCTCGGCGAGACCGACGTGCGCCACGTCCTGCCCTCGATCCGCGTCCCGACGCTCGTGATGCACCGCCGCGACGACCAGTTTTGATGGTCGAGCATTCGCGCTACCTCGCCGAGCACATACCTGGCGCGCGCTACGTCGAGTTGGAGGGCGCCGACACGCTGTTCTCGATCGGCGACACCGAGTCGATCCTGGGCGAGATCGAGGAGTTCCTCACCGGCGAGCGCCACGTCCCCGTGCCCGACCGCGTCCTCGCGACCGTCCTGTTCACCGACATCGTCGGCTCGACCGAGCGCGCCGCGGCGCTGGGCGACTCGGCCTGGCGGTCACTGCTCGCGCGTCACGACCAGCTCGTCAACGCCGAGGTGGCGCGCCACCGCGGCAGGGCAGTCAAGTCGACCGGCGACGGCGTGCTCGCGACCTTCGACGGACCCGCCCGGGCGATCGGCGCCGCCAGGTCGATCGAGGAGTCCGTTCGGCAGCTCGGGATCGAGATCCGCGCCGGCCTGCACACCGGCGAGTGCGAGATCATCGGCGACGACGTCGGCGGGCTCGCAGTCCACATCGGCGCACGTGTGCTCGACAAGGCCGGTCCCGGCGAGGTGCTCGTGTCGAGCACCGTCAAGGATCTCGTCGTCGGCTCAGGCATCCACTTCCGGGAGCGCGGAGCCCATGAGCTCCGCGGCGTTCCCGGACAGTGGAACCTGTTTCAGGTGCGCTAGCCGACCGGTTGGGCGCCCTGAGCGCCCTTCTTGCCCGGCTGTATGTAGATCGCGAAGTAGACGGCTGCCGCCACCAGCGCCCCGATCACCGGAGCGAGCACGTAGACGAGGATGAACGTGTCCGCGCCACCGAATGCGTCGGCGACCAATGCCGGGCCGAACGAGCGGGCTGGGTTGAGGCCAGCGCCCGTCAACGGGGCGATGATCATCACGGCCATGCCGAGCGACGCACCGATCGCGAAGCCCGCCCAGTCCTTGAGACCAGCCGGGTTGACCGCAACGCCGATGATCGTGAACACGAGGATGAACGTGCCGATTCCCTCCCCGAGCATCCCGAGCGCCGTGCTGCCGTCCAGGCGATCCGAGATGCCGGGCGCGCCGAAGTTGACGTCGTCGGCGTTCGCGAAGTCGGTCAGCAGCAGCTTGGTGATCAGGACGCCGACGATGCCGCCGGCGAACTGGCAGACGACGTAGATGCCGGCGTCGGCCGGGCGGATCTGGCGCAGCGCGAGCAGCGCCGTCGTCACCGCCGGGTTGAAGTGCGCGCCCGACGCGACGGCGAGCGCCTGGATCAGGATGAACAGCAGGAAGGCGTGGACGAGCCCGATCACGCCGAAGTCGATGTACGGCTCCGGGTTGGTGGCCGATCCGGGCGTCACATAGAGCGAGACGACGAGCGTGACTCCCAGAACGAGCAGCAGCGTTCCGAGGAACTCGGCGAGGTAAGCCGCGGGCCCGCGCTCCGGCACTGCTATGTCCGTGTCCCTATCCGACACCACTACCTCCTGCGTACGGGGGTTGACGGCGCGAGTGTACGCCGCCGCGCGGTCGTCCTGGCGGCGCCGGATCGCCTAGATTGCGGTCGCCTATGCGTGTCCCTCTCGCGGCCCTCTGCGCTGCACTGACGATCGCCTTCGCCGGCTGCGGCGACGACTCGGCCGACGCCCCCGACGGCGGCCGTCCGGTCACGCTCGCGCTGGACTTCCAGCCCAACGCCGTACATGCGGGCATCTATGCCGCTGCGGAGCGCGGCATCGACCGCGAGCACGGCATCGACCTGCGAGTGCGCGTGCCCGCCTCCTCGACCGACTCGCTCAAGCTGCTCGCCGCGGGACGGGCCGACGTGGCGATCGTCGACATCCACGATCTCGGTCTCGCCAGCGAGCGGGGCGCCGACGTCGTCGGCATCGGCGCGTTGGTGCAGCGGCCGCTCGCCGCGATCATCGCCCAGCGCGAGATCCTCCGGCCGCGCCAGCTCGAGGGCCGTCGTGTCGGCGTCACCGGTCTCCCGTCCGACGAGGCGGTCCTACGCGCCGCGGTCGAGGCCGATGGCGGCGACTACGACGCGGTCCGTCCGACGACGATCGGCTTCTCTGCCGTGCCGAGCCTCGCCGCCGGCCGCGTCGACGCGGTGGTCACGTTCTGGAATGCCGAGGGGGTCGCACTACGCCGTCAGGGTGTTCCGACACGCCAGTTCCGTGTCGACGACTACGGCGCGCCCCGCTATCCCGAGCTGGTCGTCGCGACCACTACCGAGCAGCTCGCCGACGACTCGCATCTACTCGAGGACACGATCGGTGCCTTGGCGGAAGGCACCGAGGCGGCGCTCGCCGACCGCCCTCGGACCGTGAGCGAGATCGTCGAGGCTTCGGACTCCAACCGCGAGCTCGTGGCGGCGCAGCTGACCGCCGTCGCCCCCGCCCTCCTTCCGCCGCTCGCGCTCGACACCGACGCGCTCACCGGGTGGGCGGAGTTCGACGCCGAGTTCGGGATCCTCGAGAGCGAGCCCGACGTCGGCGCGCTCTTCCCGATCGACTTCACGCGCTAGTCGAGCAGCTCGGCACTACGGCCGGGACCGGCGAGCAAGCCGGTCAGCTCGCCCGCGGTATGCGCCAGCGCGACGACGGGCACAAGCCGCGCTCCGCGAGCCTCCTGGCCGGTCAGCGGTGGCCGGTCGGCGAGCGCGGCCCGAGTCTCTCGAGTCAGGCGGAGCGGCAGGCGCACGATCCGCGCGCGCTCGCTGGCGAGGGCGCGCAGCCCGGGCGGCTGAGCGCGCAGGCCCGTGGTCGCGCGGCCGTTGTGGAAGTGGGCCGCAAGCGTCGCGCGCGCACTCCCGTGGCTCTGGACATGCGCCACTCGTGGACCGTCGTCACGCGCCGCTTGGCCTTCACTGACGAGGCGGGGCATCAGCTGGGTCTCGAACCAGCCCGGTTCGGGGTCGGATGGGATCTCAGCAGGCACACGCTTGACCGACCCGTTTGCCACCGACGGCGCGCGAACGGTCGGCTTGGATGGCATCGGCGGTAGGTGCTCGGCAAATGTGAGCAGGAAGTTCGCGCAGTCCCAGAGGTCCGCAGCCGAGGCGTTCGTGACAGCACCCGCGACTGCGATGGCATCCGGATGGCGTTCGTGAGCGGCGAGCATCTCGCGCGGCCAGTCGGGCGCGGGCAGGCAGTGATCCTCGGTGATCGTGACCACGTCACCGGCGGCCTCGCCGACGCCCCGAGCGCGCAGCTCGAACACCGAGGTGCCGGGCATCGAGATCACGCGCAGCCGGTCGTCGAACCGCTCCGGTGGCGGGGCACCGCCACCGTTGCCGTCGCAGAGGATGACCTCCATGTCAACGGGCTCGGCGGCGAAGATCGCGTCCAGCGTCGGCTCGACCTCGGGCCACCTATGTGTCGTCGCCAGGACGATCGATAGCGAAGGCATCGCGTCGCTCAGCCTCGCACGCGGCGGCCGATCCTCGCCTTGATGCCGCCCCCGCCGCGTGGGCGCGTCATCGTCTCGATCCTCACACGTGCGCGTTCGCCGACGGCGGCCGGCGACAGCTGCTTGGCGATCCGCTCGCGCCCACGCCGTCCGCGCTCGGCGGCGGCCGCCGGCTCGGCACGTACCGCGCGCATCAGACTCACGGCGTGCTCGAGGTCGGGCTCGGCCCACCGCGCACCGGCCGGATAGATCGACGATCCGGTCTCCACTTCCGCTGGACTCCAGTCGACGAGATAGGCGCAGTCGTCGTCCATGAAGTCGAGGTTGCCCGAGAAGCCGGTCGCGATCGTCGGCCGGGCCGCGGCCATCGCCTCGGCGATCGTCAAACCGAAGCCCTCCGCACGATGCAGCGAGACGTAGCAGTCACAACCGGCGATCAGCGCGTCACGCTCGGCCGGCGCCAAGAAGGCATCGAGCACCTCGATGTCAGTGCGGCCGAGCGCCGCGACGCGCACGCGCTCGAGCTGCTTGGGAGCGTTATCGCCGTTGCTCGTCTTGATCACCAGCCGCGCCCCGTCCCCCGGCCCGAACGCGGCCTTGTACGCCTCGATCAGACCGAGCGGGTTCTTGCGCTGCACCGAGCTCAGCAGGTCGAAGACGAACAGGAAGGTGAACGGCGAGCCGTCCGGGTCGATCGCCGGATGCGCGGGAACGTCGACGGTCAGCGGCACCACCTCGACGGGAACCGAGACATGGGGTCGAAGCGCCCCCGCCACGTAGTCGCTGTAGGCCCAGACCTCGTCGACGAGCGGCAGTGCTGCGGCCCAGTCGGCCGGCAGCGTCGCAAGCTCCCAGGCCCAGACGCCGATCCGCCGGCCGCTCTCGGCCGACACCACCCCGGCGCGGTGGGCGCGGATCAGCTCCGGTGGGTTCATGCAGACGATCTCGACGGCGGGCGCGATCCCACCGCCCATGGCTCCTGACCACTCGACCGAGTTCCTGCTCCAGTAGCGGTCGGTCTCCCCGGAGGAGCGCGAGATCGGGACCGGGACACTCACGGTGTCCAGATCGACGTCGGCGGCACGAAGCGCGCGCGCATACGAGCGGGCCGCCTCGCCGAGGCCGAGTCCCTCGCCCAGGTAGCCCACGATCCGCACCGGAGCGTCTCCTGCGGTCGGAGGAGCCGGCCGCGGCGTCGGAGCGACCGCCGCCGCCGAGCGCGGGGCGCCGCGGCGATGCAGCAGCTCGGCCAACACCGGCTCCTCGACGTGGCCGTGACCCTCCATCCAAGCGGCGAGTCCGCTGGCGTCACCACCGGCGAGATCCGGAAACGAGACCTGCAGGTCGGCACGCCGGCGGTGGACCCGCTCGAGGTACCAGCTGACGCCCGCGCCGATCGGCGACTCACCGCCGACCCAGTCCAGGAAGGCTTCACAGCCGCTCGTGGTGAACGGACTCGCGAGCATCGCGCCGCGCTGATGCGCGAGCGCGAACAGGTCGCGCATGTCGTCGTCGAGCGGCAGTCCGCTCGGCAGTACCGAGCAGTCCCACGGACCGGACGGCCGCCAGCCCGCTGTCAACAGGTCCCGCGCGTGCCCGGCGAGAAGCTCTGCGAGTGCCGGGCTCTCCGACACGCGGACGGCGCCTCCGGGGTCCTCCGACGAGAGCCAATGGGGCTTGCGTGGATCGAAGCCGGCGAGATTGAACGCCCGCAACGGGTCGCCGTCGACCGCGAGCGGGCGCTCGGTGAGCCGCCCGCCCGCCGCCAGGGTCCACCAGCCGGCGCAGAGTCCCGCATCGCGGACGACCTCGGGCCGATCCACGGCTGCAGTCAACGCGCCGAGCGAGTCACCCGCGACGGGATCGAAAGCCGACCCCTCACGCTCTGCTTGCTCAGCGATCAGCCGTGACCACGCCCGCAAGGCCGCGTAGTTCGCAACCGCGATCGCCCCGCTCTCGAACGGCCCGCGCACCCCGAGCCCCGCCGTCCGCCCCATGCGCGACTGAAGTGGCACGACGACCACGCCGGATTCCTCACGCGCAGCGCCGCTCAAGCTGTCGAGGCGGCCGAGGACGCAGACAGTCGGGTCGAGCCAGATCACCACGCCGGCGGGGACCAGCAGGTGGGCGAGCAGCGCTGGTCTGAGCGCTGCCGCGAACACCCGTGGGCTGCCGGCGACCGTCTGGAGCAGTGCCAGGTCGGGGACGTCGAGAGCGTCCAAGCCGACCGCGTCGAACAGCTCGTCGCGCAGCTCGGCGGGGTCGCCGTCGAGTAGCAGGACCGTCAGTCGCCAGTCCGGATGAACGCGGCCGAGACTCGCCGCCAGCACCCGCGCGAATGCGAGCTCGTCGCGCGCGACCGCCGTGCCGACCGCGACCGTCACGACGCCGGCGGCAGCAGGCTCTCGACGAGCGCGACGCCCTCGCGCGCCATTCGCGAGCGCGGAACGACCTTCGTGAACCCGGCGTCGAGCGCGCGCGTGCGCATCTCCGCGTCGACGTGCGAGTAGTAGCCGAGCGTCGGCACCAGCTCGATCTCGCCCTGCTCGCGCATCGAGCGCAGCGCGTCCGGCCCGTCGATCCCCTCGGCGGTCAGGTCGAAGATCACCAGATCGTGGAACTGCGCCGCGACGCGCAGCCGCTCGACGGTCGCGAAGCGGTTGACGCTGTGCCCGCCGAGCTCGAGCGCCCCCTGCACCTTCGATCCGAAGAGGAGGTCGGGCGAGAGCAGCGCGACGCGGGCCACGCGGCTACTGGTGACGACGGTCGCGAAACTCGCGGCGGACGGACTCGGGCCGGCCCCACATCTGCGTGACCTCGGCGCGTCCGGAGCGCGCGTCGCGCGCCGCGATCTCGCCGGTGATCCCCTCGTTGTCGAGCAGTGCGAGCGTTCCGCGGACGGTCTGCGCGGCGGCCGCGTGCCCGAAGCCGTTCGCAACGCGGACGAGCCACTGCCAATCCGCCTTCGAGTACGGCATCGCGTTGATCTGCGTCAGCAGCGTCGCCGTCTCTATGTAGCGGTCCTGGTCGGCGATCCGCAGGTCGAGCTCGACGTAGGTCCAGTCGGGCGGAAGCGAGTCGACGACGCGCTGGAACTCCTCGGCGAGTTGCACGTCCGAAACCCTACCGAGGCGGGCCAGCCGCTAGGTCGTCTCGACGCGCATCATTCGCACGAGCTCGCCGCCGAGCGCGTGATCGCCCGAGCCGAAGCGCACGAGCAGCGGTCCGTCGAACGGCTGGCGGTCGAGCACCTCGAAGCGGTCACCGGGCGCGATGCCGCGATCGGAGAGCCAGCGCAGCATCTCCGGATCCGAGTCTGAGATGCGCACGAAGATGCCGTGGTCGCCGGGCTCGAGGCTGCCGAGCGGCAGCGAGCTGCCACGCTCGATCTCGCCGTCGGCGGTCGGGATCGGATCGCCGTGCGGGTCGTGCGTCGGGTTTCCGAGCTTGGCGGCGATCAGCTCCGAGAGCTCCGGTGAGATCGCGTGCTCGAGCACCTCGGCCTCCTCGTGGACGCGATCCCACGGCATCCCGAGCGCCTCGGCGAGATAGAGCTCGAGCAGGCGGTGGTGACGGATGACCTCGAGCGCGACCCGCTCGCCGGCCGAGGTCAGCTCGACGCCGTGGTAGGGCTTGCGCGTCGCCAGCCCGAGCGCCTCCAGCCGCTTGACCATCGCGGACGCGGATGCCGGGGACACGTGTAGGCGCTCGGCGAGCGCGGAGGTCGAGACTGGGCCGTCGGTGCGCTCGCGCAGCGTGTAGATCGCCTTCGCGTAGTCCTGAACGGCGTCCGAGAGACCTGCGCTGTCGGAGATGGTGGCCATCGTCAGAGCGAGATCAGCAGCCCGGTCGCGTACATCAGCATCAGCCCGGTCAGGACGCCCGTCGCCGCGAGCGGGTGCAGGAGGCGGCCGGTCGAGTCGCGGATCGTCGGCGCGATCTGGACGATCACCTGCGCGATCGCCCCGGCGCCGAGCCCGAACAACACCGCAGCAAGACTCGGGTTGAACGCCGACGCGCCAATCCAGGTGCCGAGGATCGCGGGCGCGCCGGCGATCACGCCAAGACCCGCGAGCCGCGGCAGCGATTGCCGCACGGAGACCCTCTCACCATCGGCCACGGGCGCCACGATGGCAAGCCCCTCGGTCGTATTGTGCAGCGCGAAGCCGACGATCAGCGCCGCGCCGAGCGCCAGCGAGCCGATCGCGTAGGCGGACCCGATCGCCAGGCCCTCGCCGAGGTTGTGCAGGCCGATGCCGAGCGCGACGAGCAGCGCCAGCCGCCAAGGATCGGCACCTGCGTCGCTCTCGCGCTGGCGCCGTCCGCGCAGCCAGCCGTCGATTCCGGCGAGGCCGAGATAGGCGACTCCGGCGCCCAGGAAGACGAGCGAGGCGCCGCCGAGCGCCTGCGCGCCACCCGCTGCGATCTCCGTGCCCTCGAGCAGCGCGTCGACGCCGAGGAACGCGAGCAGACCGACCGTCAGCGCCAGCAGGAACTGGATCCAGCGACGGTCGATCGAGCGCACCCAGGGCAGCCAGAGCATCCCGATGCCGACCGGGATCAGGCCGACGTAGAGCCCGACCAGCGCCATCAGCCCGTAGAAGCCGAGGTCCGCCTCGGGCGTCTCGGCGGCGACGTCGATCGCGTGGCCGATCGTCCCGCCGGTCGCGGTCACGAGCCCGATCGCGTACGCCTCGCCCTCGATCCAGGGGTACTGGACGGTGATCGTGTCGCCGTCGAGACGGCCGATCTCGTCGGCGGTCTGGTCGAAGGCGACGAAAGCGTCGTTGACAGTCACCTGGCTGATCGCAACGGCGTCCGGCCCGTCGTTGCGTACGACCAGCTCGATCTCGCCCGGCCGCAGGACGGTCCGCTCGACCGACACCTCCTCGACCGGGATCCCGTTGCGCTCCAGTCCGGGCGCTCCGAGCGCCACGAACAGCCCGATCGCGATCCCGAGGATCGCCAGCGGCAGCAGTCCGACGAGCCAGCCCGGCAGCCTGCGTCCCTCGCGCTCGACGGCTACCTGCCCGGCCTCCATCAGTCCTCGACCTCGAAGAAGCCCATCCAGCCCAGGTCGGCGAACTCGCTGACGTGCGCGTGGAACATGAACTTGCCCGCATGCGGGAAGCGCATCTCGAGGATGCCGCGCTCGCCCTGGCCGAGGATCACCGTGTCGGTGAAGTCGCGCGCCTCGAGCTTGGTGCCGGTCGGATACCAGTCGAAGAAGTTGGCGTGGACGTGGAACGAGTTGAGCAGGTCGAACTCGGTGATGTTCACGAGGTAGATCCGCACCAGCTCGCCGCGCTTCACCTTGATCGGCTTGTCGTGGTAGGCGAAGGCGATGCCGTTGACGACGTAGAGCTCGTTCTCGCGGTCGAAGTTGGTGTCGTAGCCGCTCATCACCATCACCTGCTCGTCCGCGGCAGGGCGCCCCTCCGCGGGATCGACGATGAACGCGCCGTAGAGGCCCTTCGCGATGTGGTCGGCGAGCGGAACCGAGTGGCAGTGGTAGAGGTGGAGCCCGAACGGCTCTGCCTCGAACTCGTAGGTGAAGAAGCCACCTGGCTCGACGTTGCCGGGCGGGGTCTGGGGCACGCCGTCCATCCGCGCCGGGTGGATGCCGTGGAAGTGCATCGTGTGCGGGTGCGAGGAGGCGTTGACGAAGTTGACGCGGATCCGCTCGCCCTGCTTGGCGCGCAGGGTCGGCCCGGGGATGCGGCCGTTGTACGCCCAGGCGGCGAACTTGACGCCCGGCGCGACCTCGACCTCCTTGTCCTCGGCGACGACGTCGAACACGCGCACGGTGCGCCCGCCCTCGCGCCTGACCGTCCCGGTGTCGAAGTCGCGCAGGACCTCGTGCGGGTCGAAGCCGTTGACGGCCGGATCGACGACGCCGATCGTGCCGCTGTGGGCACTGCCGCCGTGGGCGTGCCCGGGGGCGGCATTGCCGGATCCCCCCTGGCCGTGCCCGCCGCCCGCGGCTTGGGCGAGCGTGTCGTGGACCCCCCGGTGCGGCACGAGCTCGTGGAGCAGAGGGAGCGTCGCCGCCGCGCCTGCCGCGCCGCCGAGCAGTTTGCGGCGTGAGAGCTTGTGCTTGGACAACTCTGACATTCGCCTCAATTGAAGCATAAGTTAGGCAAGACTCAAAACCCAGCCCTCGTAGAATCGAGGCGGTGATCGCAACCCACGAGTACGAGCTGCTGCGCCAGGACGCCGGCCTGGTCGAGCGAACCGGGCGCGCGGTGATCGAGCTGGAGGGCGCCGAGGCGGCGGAGTTCCTGCAAGGGCAGGTGACCAACGACGTCGAGGCGCTCGCGCCGGGCAGCGGCTGCTACGCCGCCCTGCTCGACCACAAGGGCAAGGTCCGCACCGATCTGCGGGTGCTGCGACTCGAGCCCGACCGCCTGATCGTCGACGCCGAGCCCGCCGGGCTGCCGATCCTCGACCACGTCTTCCGCACCTACAGCCTCGGCCGCCAGGTCAGCCACACCGACCTCTCCGGCGACCACACGGTCCTGTCGCTGATCGGCCCACGGTCACGCGCAGCGATCGACCCCGCGCCAGGCGAGAGCGAGCACGACCACGTGCTCACCGCCTATGGCATCGCGGTCACGACCGACCTCGGCGTCGATCTCGTCTGCGGCCCGAGCCAGGCTGCCGCGGCACGCGCCGAGCTCGCCGTCCCCGAGGTCTCGGAGGAGGCCGCCGAGTGCATCCGCGTCGAGTCAGGACGTCCGCGCCTCGGTCTCGACTTCGACGGGACGACGATCCCCCAGGAGGCGAGCCTCAACGAGCGGGCGGTCAGCTTCACCAAGGGCTGCTACGTCGGACAGGAGACCGTCGCGCGGCTCCACTACAAGGGAAAGCCCAACCGCCACCTGCGGGGACTGCGGCTCTCAGCCCTCGCCTCGCACGGCGACACGATCCACTTCGGCGACCGCCAGGTCGGGTCGGTCGGGTCGTCCTGCGTCTCTCCGATACACGGGCCGATCGCCCTCGCGCTCGTCCGTCGCGAGGCCGAGCTTGGCGACGAGGTTGCGGTCGGCGACGCCCGAGCCCCCGCGACGGTCGTGGACCTCCCGTTCGGCGCATAGACTATCTGCTTTCCAGAGGATTCGAACTTGGACACTCCATTATTCCCTGGCACCGCATCGCGGTCGTCCGTGCGTGTTGTCTAGGGTGTCGAACGAGTGAGGATGAGGGCTACGGGCAATATCGGTTGTCGGCGGGTCGTGCTTGTCGCCAGCGGCGTCATGCTCGTCCTCGCCGCGACGGGCTGCGGCAGCGAGGAGTTCGCCAACGATCCCCGTCCCCCGTCCCCCGTTGAGATGACCGGCGTCATCACCGACGAGAGTGTCACGATCTCACCGCGGAGCGAGGGTGCCGGGCCGATCCGCATCACGATCGCCAACCAGACCGACCGCGCGCTCACCGTAACCCTCGAGGGAGAGGATCTCGAGGCCCAGGTGGGACCGGTGTCGCCGCAGGACACGGCGGACATCCAGAAGACGCTCACGAGCGGGACCTACGAGGTCCGCGCCGGTTCGAGTCGCGCCGTCAACATCGAGGACCAGATCCGCCCGGCGACGATCGAGATCGGCCCGGAGCGCGACAGCTCCAACGGCGAGCTCCTACTTCCCTAGGCAGCGCTCGGAGCCGGTAGCCACTCCGCCGGGAAGACCGGCGGGACGTGGCCCGGGTAGTGCGGGACGAAGCGCATGGCCAGGTCTGCGGCCGGGCGGCCGTCGAGGATCGGATGCAGGTCGTCGAAGCAGAGCAGCAGGCGGACGCTGGTCGCGATCTGGAAGTCGGCCGCGTTGGGCTGCTCCCCGCCGATCACGCCGTTGGCGATCAGGTCGTCGACCTGGTCGAGGATGCCGGAGAGCGACATCAGGTCAGCGCGCACGTTCTCGTCGGTCGCCTTGTTGATCCTCGCGCTGCCGGCCACGAGCGGCCCGGCGGTCGCCGCGGCGACCTTAGGCGGGATGCCCATGATCGGCCCCTCCATGAACGACAGCAGCCCGGAGCGGTCGCGCTTGAGCGCCGCCCACGAGAGCCGGCGCGGGATCGGCTGCAGCACCTCGTCGCCCCACTTCTCCGCGGCCTCGACCGCGACGCGCCGGTCGGGATCCGCCGGGAACAGCGGCGGCTCGGGCTTGATCTCGTCGAGCGCCAGCGACAGCGCGCGCGTCGTCTGGATCTTGCGCCCGTCGATCTTCACGGCGGGCACCGTCGGCCCGGGGAAGCCCATCGCGCGCAGCAGCGGCCGGTCGACCACATTCGGGAGGTCGCGACGCTTGGCCTCGATTCCCTTGTACTCGAGCATCAGCAGGGCGGTGCGGACGGGGTGCGAGGCGGCGACTGCGTAGACGGTTGCGTGCATCGGGCGATCCTAACTGGCCGGCTGACCAACCCTCTGCCTGCCGAGCGTCGGAGCGAGCACCGCCGCGAGCAGGCACAGAACGCCCGGCAACAACAGCGCGCCGCGCAGGCTGAGCGCCTCGGCCAGCAGGCCGATCAGCGGCGGACCGATCATGAAGCCGCTGTAGCCGGTCGTCGTCACGGCGGCGAGCGCGGCGCCCGACGCCCCCTCCGGCCGGTTCGCGGCGGCGGTGACCACGAGCGGGAAGACCGTCGACAGGCCCGCCCCCATCGCGACGAAGCCGAGGATCGTCGTCGCCGGCTCCCCCACGGAGATGCTCGACACGAGCCCGCCAGCCGCGACCAGCGCGCCGCTGCCGGCCAGCCGCACCGGCCCGACCGCCGCGCTCAGCCGGTCGCCGAGCAGCCGGCCAATCGCCATCGTCAGCGAGAACCCGGCGAGGCCGGCGGCCGCGACGGCCTCCGAGGTGCCGACCGAGTCACGCAGGTAGATGGCACTCCAGTCGGCGACGGAGCCCTCGGCCAGCAGCACGCAGAACGCAAGCGCCCCGAGCGCCGCGAGTCCCTTCGTCGGCCGCGCGAACATCGGCCCCCCGCGGTCAGCCGGACGCTCCTCGAGCAGCGCGCGGGTCGCCACCAGCGCCACCACGAGCGCCACCGCCGCGACGATCGCCAGGTGCGGCCCGGGCTCGACGCCCGCCGCTGCCGCGATCGCGCCGCTTCCCGCGCCCGCCAGCGCGCCGAAGGAGAACGCTGCGTGCAGCGACGACATGATCGGCCGTCCGTAACGGCGCTCGACCGCCGCACCCTCCGCATTCATCGTCAGGTCGAGCGCGCCGTTCGCCGACCCGAGCACCAGCAGCGCGAGCGCGAACAGCTCGATCGAAGGCGCGAGCGCGGGCAGCGCCGCGGTCAGGCCGTAGATCGGCGCGACCACTCCCATCGTGCGCCGCACGCCCCAGCGAACCACCGCCGCGCCCGCCGCGAGCTGGGCGAAGACGAGGCCGACGGTCGCGAACAGCAGCGCGACACCGAGCTCGCCCTCGCTCAGCCCGAGGTCGTCCTTGATCGCCGGCAGCCGGGCGAACAGCGAGGCGAATACGGCCCCGTTGACGAAGAAGACGGCGGTGACGGCGACGCGCGCGCGCCGTGGTGGTTCGTTCGTGGGCAAGCCGTCCTTGTATACCCTCCCTGAGCCCACCCCAGCGCTGACCCCGACCGCCACTTGGAGGATCTGACCGACCGATGTCTTCTCTCGACCTGACCGACCCGACGAAGATCAGCGTCGAGCCCGGCGAGCTGCCGCCGACGATGTCTGCCTGGGTGATCCGCGAGGAGCGCTTCGGCGAGCCGCGCGACGCCTTCCAGCTCGAGGAGATCGAGGTCCCCGAGCCGGGTGCGTTCGAGGTCATCGTCCGCGTGATGGCCGCGGGCGTGAACTACAACAACGTCTGGGCGGCGCTCGGCCAGCCGGTGTCGGTCATGAAGTACGGCGACCACCCCGAGTTCGGCCACCACATCGGCGGCTCGGACGCATCGGGCATCGTCTGGAAGGTCGGCGAGGGCGTCACGCGCTGGAAGGTCGGCGACGAGGTCGTCATCCACTGCAACATGGCGTCCTACGAGGATCCCGAGGTGCATGGCCTCGATCCGATGGCCGCTCCGAGCCAGATGATCTGGGGCTATGAGACCACCTGGGGATCGTTCGCCCAGTTCACCAAGGTCCAGGCGCAGCAGCTGCTGCCCAAGCCGAAGAACCTCACCTGGGAGGAGGCCGCGTCCTACGGCCTCGTCTACTTCACCGCCTACCGGATGCTGATGGACCAGTGCAACCTGCAGGCCGGCGACAAGGTGCTGATCTGGGGCGCCGCCGGCGGTCTCGGCGTGTTCGCCGTGCAGCTCTGCGCCGCCGCTGGCGCCCAGTGCGTCGGCGTCGTGTCCTCGCCCGAGAAGGGTGCGCTCGTCGAGCAGCTCGGCGCAACCGGCTGGATCGACCGCAACGACTTCAAGGGCATGATGCGCACGGGCGACGAGACGCCCGAGGAGGAGAAGGCCCGCTTCAAGGAGTCGCGCCGGTTCTCCAAGGCGGTCGCGGAGATCTTCGGCGGCGAGGCACCCGACTACGTGTTCGAGCACGTCGGCAAGGCGACGTTCCCGACGTCGGTGCTCGCGGTCAAGCCGTTCGGCAAGGTCGTCATCTGCGCCGGCACGACCGGCTTCAACCTCGACTTCGACGTCCGCTACCTGTGGATGAAGCAGAAGCAGATCATCGGCTCGCACTTCGCCAACGCGTGGGAGTGCAACAAGGCCAACAAGCTGATCGAGAGTGGCCAGATCCGCCCGGTGCTGTGGCGGACCTACGGCTTCGACGGCGTGGGCCAGGCGCATCAGGAGATGCGCGACAACCAGCACCTCGGCAAGATCTCGATCCTCGTCGGAGCGGAGTCCGAGGGCCTCGGCAAGACCGAGGACGGACCCGGCGCGATCATGGCGGAGGTCGGCGCATGAGCGCCGCCTCCGACGCCGTCCTGGTCGAGATCCCCTGGGCGATCAACCCGTTCCGCGGCGACAAGTTCGAGGAGGCCTGGACCCCCGTCGCCGAGGCCGCCCTCGACTTCGGCGCCACCTGGTGGGCCCTCTACCGCTCCACCGACGGCGTCCTCGACTTCCGCCAGCTCGCCATCTTCCCGAGCAAGGGCCACTTCGAGCAGTACTGGTACTCCGAGGAGCTCTCAGCCGCTCGCGTCTCCATCGCCGGCTACTACCAGGTCCCCCTGCTGCCGACGTTCCACACGATCAGCGGCATGGGCTCCCTGGCGCCTGTAACTGTCCAGTAGCAGCGGCCATGCGTGCTGATGTAACTCGCGGCCTTCTTCCAGAGGTCGACTAAGCCGCCGCGAGCGCAGGCGCTAGGGCGGTTGCGTCGATCTGCTGCTCGGGCCATGTGAGAGTGATCTCTCCCTCGCGCTCGAGTGTCCACTTGACGTTCAGGAGACTCAAGCCGATCACGGCCCAGTCCTCGTCGTAGTGGACGGCATGGCCCTCGGCGGTCTCCAAGCCGTGAGCCTCGACCTGGGGCTCGCCCACGTTGAGATAGAGAACATCACCACGGGGGTCGTAGTGATGATGGTCGAACGTGATGCCAGCGATTGTGATCTTCATCAGTTCACGCTCCTGGGTGGGTACTCCTGGACAAAAGCCGTGACTACCCACGCCGGAACGTTGTTGAAGTCTACGACTACCCGCAGCCAGCGTCTGCCATCCAGGTCTGCCCGATAGAACCGCTCTCGACCGGCCCGAGGATCGTCCTCGCGATGATCTGGATGCTCAACGACACTCAGGACGAGTGCGACCTCATCGGCGAGCGCGGGACGCGCGATGAGTAGATGTACCCGTGTTCCACTGTCGAACACGACCACCCGTCCCTCGGGATCTTCTACTCGGTTCCACCGCCTCGCCACGACAGCGCAACGTAGGTCGTAGCCTTCGACAAGACAGTTCCATCAGCAACGAAGTCGTGACAAGCCGACGCCGCTTCCGCGGGTGGCGACGGTGGCGAGTTGGGCGCGCAGGCGCAGCGAGGCGCGGAGCCCCTGCCGTCTGACCACGACAGAGCCCTACGCGGCAGCCCGCGCCAGGCACGGGGCGCAGTCGCCCGCGGAGCCGAGCACCCAAGCTCGACCACCGGAGGCAGGACCCGCGGCCACCAACGCCGGGGCCCAGCCAAGAAGAACCGCGCCGCGTCAGTCCTGCTCGAGCGGGGCCATCGTCAGCCCCGAGTCCCGCAGCTGCTCCCAGTAGAACTCCGCCGGCTCGCGCATGCCGGACCAGACGATCGCCTGGCCGGCGCTGTGGATCTTGTCGGCGATCGAGAACCCCTTGTCGAGGGTGATGCCGGGGACCCAGCGGGCTAACGCGGCGGCGACGCCCTCGAAGGTGTTGTGGTTGTCGTTGAGGACGATGACCCGCCAGTTGCCGCCGAGGCCGCTTCCTGGGCCTGACGTGCGGGGTAGCTCGACTACGTTGCTCATGTGACTGCTTGCTCTCGCTCCGTTCGCTTGTCCCAATAGCGTCGCAAACCCGCGCCCATTTGGTCGGGCACCGCGGCCTGGAGCAGCGACTCGGCGGTCTCGGCGTCGACCGCGTGGCGCACCTCGGCCTCCGACCACTCGTCGAACGCTTCCGCGTCGAGCACCCGTGCCTTCTCGGCGCGCAGCGCGAGCGACTCGCGCATCCGCTCGAGGTGCTCCGGCACGTCCTCGTAGCGGCCGAAGTGCGTCAGGCACAAAGCACGCGGCCGCCACGCGGTGAGCTGGTCGAGCGAGCGCATCCATGCCTCGACGTCGATATCCGGCGGCGGGGTTGGCGGGATGACGTACTCGTGCGGCGGGATCCGCACGCCGCCGACGTCACCGACGTAGGCGTCGCCGGTTACCTCGTCGAAGTAGCTGACGTGGTGCGAGGCGTGCCCGGGCGTGTAGGCCACCTGGAAGCCGCCCTCGATCCGCTCTCCCCCCTTCAGCGCGACGATCCGCTCCTCGGGCACCGGCGCGAACTCGCCCCAGAGGTAGTCCATCTTGTCGCCGTAGAGGCGTTCGGCGCTCGCGAGCAGGCGTGACGGGTCGGCCATGTGGCGCGCTCCGCGCTCGTGCACGTAGATCTTCAGGTGCGGGAACTTGCGACAGAGCACGCCGCTCGCGCCCGCGTGGTCGAGGTGGATGTGCGTCAGGAAGAGCGCCTGCGGCTCCTCCTCGAGGTTGTCCAGCAGCGTCTCCAGCGAGGACGTCGGCCCCGGGTCGATGACGATCCCGGCGGTCTCGTAGGCGCAGATGACGCGGTCGCGCCCGAGATGGTTGACGTCTATCGCTCTCGGCATTGGGGCCGGTCACCATACAATCCACCTATGAGCCAGCCCCACCGCCTCCCCGAGCGTGACCGGCCGTGGGTCATGCGCACCTACGCGGGCCATTCGACCGCCAAGGACTCCAACGCCCTCTACCGGCGCAACCTCGAGAAGGGCCAGACGGGCCTCTCGATCGCGTTCGACCTGCCGACGCAGACGGGCTACGACCCCGACCACGAGCTCTCACGCGGCGAGGTCGGCAAGGTCGGCGTCTCGATAGCGCACAAGGGCGACATGCACGCGCTGCTCGACGGCATCCCGCTCGGCGAGATGAACACGTCGATGACGATCAACGCGACCGCCGCCTGGCTGCTGGCGCTCTACATGGCGACGGCGGAGGAGAACGACGTCGATCGCAAGCTGCTCCAGGGCACGACGCAGAACGACATCATCAAGGAGTTCCTCTCGCGCGGGACCTATGCGTTCCCGCCGGAGCCGTCGCTGCGGCTGATCGCCGACATGATCGCCTTCACCGTCGACGAGGTCCCGAAGTGGAACCCGATCAACATCTGCAGCTACCACCTGCAGGAGGCGGGCGCGACGCCGGTCCAGGAGATCGCCTACGCGCTCTCTACCGCGATCGCCGTGCTCGACGAGGCGCGCCCGCGCGTGCCCGAGGAGACCTTCCCGCGCGTCTTCGGCCGGATCTCGTTCTTCGTCAACGCCGGCATCAAGTTCATCGAGGAGCACGCGAAGCTGCGCGCGATGGGCCAGCTCTGGGAGCAGATCGGCCGCGAGCGCTACGGCGTCACCGACGAGAAGTTCCTGCGCATGCGCTACGGCGTCCAGGTCAACTCGCTCGGGCTGACCGAGGCGCAGCCGGAGAACAACGTCATCCGGATCGTGCTCGAGGCGCTGGCGGTCACGCTCGGCCGCAACGCCCGCGCCCGCGCGCTTCAGCTCCCCGCGTGGAACGAGGCGCTGGGGCTGCCGCGCCCGTGGGACCAGCAGTGGTCGCTACGGATCCAGCAGATCCTCGCCCACGAGACCGACATCCTCGACTACCCCGACATCTTCGAGGGCTCGCATGTGATGGAGGGCCTCGTGGCAGAGCTGGTCGAGGGCGCGCGCGCCGAGATGGCGATCGTCTCCGAGCACGGCGGCGCGGTCGACGCGGTCAACTACATGAAGACCCAGCTCGTCGAGTCGCACCGCGAGCGCGTCGGTGCGATCGAGCGTGGCGACCAGAAGGTGATCGGCCAGAACTCGTTCACCTCGACCGAGCCCTCCCCGCTCCAGCAGGGCGAGGACGGCGGGATCCTGACCGTCGACCCGGCGGTCGAGCAGAACCAGATCGCCGCGATCGAGGAGTGGCGCTCCAAGCGCGATCAGGACGAGGTCGATGCCGCGCTGACCGCCCTGCGCGAGGCCGCGGCGAGCGATGCGAACATCATGCCGCCGACGATCGCAGCCGCGAAGGCGGGCGTGACCACCGGCGAGTGGGCCGCCACGCTGCGCGAGGTCTTCGGCGAGTACCGCGCCCCGACCGGCGTCGCCGACGCCGCCGCAGCGCGCGACGACGACGCGCTGACCGATCTGCGCGACCGTGTCGAGCAGATCTCCGAGCAGCTTGGCCGGCGGATCAAGATCCTCGTCGGCAAGCCGGGCCTCGACGGTCACTCCAACGGTGCCGAGCAGATCGCCGTCCGTGCGCGCGATGCCGGTATGGACGTCGTCTACGAGGGCATCCGCCTGACGCCGCAGCGGATCGCGCAGGCGGCGGTCCAGGAGGGCGTCCACGTCGTCGGCCTCTCGATCCTGTCCGGCTCGCACCGCGAGCTGATCCCACAGGTGCTCGAGGAGCTCCAGAAGGCCGGCGCCGACGTCCCGATCGTGGTCGGCGGGATCATCCCCAAGGTCGACGAGGAGGAGATGCTCGCCGCCGGAGTCGCCCGCGTCTACACGCCGAAGGACTTCGAGGTGTCCCGCATCATGGGCGACATCGTCGACCTCGTCGCTGAGCGTCAGGGTGCCGGCGTCCACGTCGCCTAGGTCGACCGGTCGGCGGCGCTGGCCGCTGATCGTAGGCTCGCTCACCGGACTGGTGCTGCTCGCAGCGCTCGGATATGTCACGGGCGGAACCGTCGAGCAGGGACAGCTGCTGCCCTACACGGACTCGGAGGCCAGGCGAGTCGAGTTCTTCGGCGCGTTCGACATCACGTTCCAGATCGAGCCGCCGTCGCGGCTCGACGCTGTCGGCGCCGCCATCCTCGGCGGCCTGGCAGGGATCGCACTGCTGATGACGCTGGTCGCCGCGAGTGGATCTCAGAGCCTGTCGATCTGGTTCTGGGGACTGCTCGCGCTGGGCGCCGCGGCGCTGAGCCTCGACGAGCTGCTCGGCGGCCACGAGACGATCGGGGCGAACCTGCGCTTCCTCGACGACATCCCGTTCACGAACTCGCCTGAGGACGTGGTGATCGGTCTCTACGCGCTCCCCGCGGGGGCCTACCTGTTCGCCTTCCGCGACCGGATCCGATCGTCACGCGCCGGCCTGTGGCTCGTCGGCGCCGGCGTCGCCCTCTACGCCCTCGCCGCAGCACTCGACCTGCTCGACGAGCTGATGGACGAGCAGTGGGTCGAGCTCGCGTCGATGTCGGCGCTCTTCCTCGGCTTCCTGGCGATCGCGCTGCGTGACATCGGCCTCAGCCCGGGGAGAGCCGCGGCGAATCCTGGGTTGACCGCCTGACTCATGGCGATGTCCACTGCAACCGATCTCGGCGAGCGACTGCGTGCTCAGGACCGTTCGGCGGCGCCCGCAGCGCTCAACCTGATCGAGGACCGTTCGCCGGCCGGCCGCGAGCAGACCGCCGAGTTGCTGCGCAAGGTCTCTCCAGGCGCGCTCGGCGGCGAGGCGCCCGGGCACCTGGTCGGACTCACCGGACCGCCCGGAGCCGGCAAGTCGACGCTGCTCAGCGCCCTGATCCAGGAGTGGCGCAGGCGTGACTTGACCGTCGCCGTGCTCGCAGTCGACCCGTCGTCGCGCCGCTCCGGCGGCTCGCTGCTCGGGGATCGTGCGCGGATCGAGCACGACCCGGCCGACGACGGGATCCTGATCCGCTCGACGGCCGCCGGTGGCCGCCTCGGCGGGTTGGCCGCGCCGACGCGCGAGGCCGCCCAAGCGCTCGCTGCCACCTTCGACGTCGTGGTGGTCGAGACCGTTGGCGTCGGTCAGTCGGAGACGGACGTCGAGGAGGTCTGCGACACGGTCGTCGTCGTCGTGCAACCAGGCTCGGGCGACACGCTCCAGTTCATCAAGGCCGGGATCATGGAGGTCCCGGACGTCCTCGTCGTGACCAAGGCCGACCTCGGCGACGTCGCCTTGCGTTCGCGGCGCGACCTGACTCAAGCGGCGCGGGCGATCGGATCGCGTGACGTGCCTGTGATCGCCGTCTCGTCGGTTCCTCCCCCGTCCGGCATCCCCGAGCTGGCCGATGCGCTGCGACAGCACCGCGAGTCGCTCGACCTGCCGGCACGGCGCTTGCGCTCGCGGCGTCAGATGGCCCTCGGCGAGCTGATCGCCGAGCATGGCGAGGCGGCCTTGCGCCAACTCGGCGGTCGGCGCGAGGCCGAGCGCCTGCTCGCAGATCAGGATCCATCGCTCGGCGTGGCCGAGCTCGTCGACATCCTGCACGACCACCAAGGCAGCGAGGCGACCCGATGACAATCCCGATCCAAGGCGCACTGCTGATCGCGATCTTCGCCGCCACGACGGCGATCACAGAGCTGGCCGGGGCCGCGAGCCTAGGCACTGCGATGGGCGTCGGTCAGATCGCCTTCGCGGTCGCCCTCGTCACGCTTCTCCTGCGCCGCTAGCGATCGAGCGCGACGATGCGGTAGCCGTCGCCGCGGCGGGCGAGCTGGAGCGTCTCCTCGACCGGCTCCTCGCCCTTCGCGCTCGTGAGCAGCACTGCCTCGGCGCGGTTGCCGACGACGTGGATCGACTGCAGCTTGATCCACGGCCGGCGTACATCCTTGGCCTCTGCAGCCATCTTCGCTGCGCACCTCCCGCCACCAGCGCGGGCACGGGCGTCCGCGGTGAGGAGATCGCGACAGATCCGCTCGAAGTCCCGCGCGCGCACGGCGCGGTCGAGGTCGTCCACCACACGCGCGACCTGACGTGGCGGACCGGCGATGTCGCGTGGGACCGTCTCGTCACCCTCCCCGCCACAGCCGGCTGTGGCGAGCAGCGCCAAGCTGGCTCCGACCAGCAGCACCCGGCTAGCGGTCAGGTCCACGCCTGCTCCGCGCGGTCGGCGATCAGCCGGGCGATCGCCAGCGAGGATGTCGCCGCCGGCGACGGCGCGTTGCGCACGTGGATCGCGTGCTCGGTGGAGTGGATCACGAAGTCGTCGACGAGCTTGCCGTCGCGTGCGAGCGCCTGTGCCCGGATCCCCGCGAACCAGGGCTCGAAGTCCTTCGCCGTGAAGCCCGGCACATAGGTGGACGCAGCACGCGCGAGGTCGGCGCGGCTCGTCGCGTGGCGCAGCTCGCCGATACCGGTCCGCCACCACTGGCGCATCATCCGCCAGCTCCCCGGCCAGCGCAGCGTCTCCGCAAGGTCGCGACGTGCCGCGGAGCCTTGGCCGCGTGGTCCACGCAGCGGCGAGAGCAGCGCCGTCGGGCCGAGCGAGACGGTGCCGTCGATGTGGCGCGAGAGATGGACGCCGAGGAACGGCAGGTTCGGATCTGGAACCGGGTAGATCAGCGAGTGCACGCGGTCCGCGATCTCGGGTCGCAGCTTCAGGTAGGCGCCGCGGAACGGGACGATCCGCGGATCGGCTGGCGCACCCGCCATTACCGCCAGCCGGTCCGACCAGGCGCCGGCGCAGAAGACCGCGAAGCGTGCGCGCGTCTCGCCGAGCGCATGCTGGATGTGCACACGGCCGTTGCGTGCCTCGATTGCCTGCACCTCGGCGCCGGTCGCCACCAGCGCTCCGCCCTCGCCGAGACCGTCCGCGAGGGATCGGGCGACGTCGCCGAAGTCGACGATCCCCGTCTCGGGCGAGTGCAGCGCCGCGACGCCCTCGCAGTTGGGCTCGATCTCGCGCAACCCGTCGCGGTCGACGCGCCGCAGGCCGGGCACCTGGTTCTCGATTCCCCGCCGCTCGAGATCGTCGAGGCGTCCCACCTCCGACTCGTCGCGCGCGACGATCACCTTGCCGCTGCGCTCGTAGTGGATTCCGTGCTCGTCGCAGTACTCGTACATCGCGCGCGCACCCTCGACGCACAGCCGCGCCTTCAGCGATCCGGGCACGTAGTAGATGCCGGCGTGGATGACCCCGCTGTTGTGGCCGGTCTGATGGCGGCCGATCTCGTCGTCGCGCTCGAGAACCGCCAGCGACGCCTCGGGACGCCGCCGGCGCAGCTCGCGCGCGACAGCCAGGCCGACGATTCCGCCGCCGACGACCACCAGATCCTTCTCTCCTGACGGGTCGCTCCCGCCCATGTTCGCTGCCCGCACCGTCCGGGGAGGATAATGAGCGCATGGAGGGCTCAGCCCAAGACTCCGTCGACGCCCGGTCGAGCTGGCTCCGCTGCTACCGCTGCTGGTCGCAGAACCTGGAGGTCCAGGTCCACTACGAGGGCATCCTCAAGGTCGACCCGTCGAGCGGGGAAGCCGTCGAGCCCGTCGAGGAGATCCAGGAGGCCGTCGTGCAGTGCCTCGACTGCATGCACGACCAGCCCCACCTCGGCCTCGCCTTCTACGAGGAGGACGGCCGCCGGATCAGCCGCATCGAGGCGATCGAGGACCGCTGGGAGCGCATGGTCACCGGTACTCCGTGGGTCGCTTCGTGCACCGTGACCGTCGAGGCCGACCAGGTGGAGACGTGCTCGGGACCGGAGGCCGCCGACGCGCTCGCGTTCGCCGCCTTCGGCGACCATGGAACCCGCGAGTTCTTCACCCACGTCCGCTTTCACAAGCACGAGGACGAGGGGCAGATCGTCGTCCACATGCTCGTCGAGCTCTACGCCCGCTCGTCCGAGGAGGCGACCGACGTCCTCGAGGGCGCTGCCCGCGGCGCCTTGACGATCACCTCGCTGGCGGAGGAGTCGCGCCCACCGGCTGCGGTGGACGACGACGGGCACTAACGGCCCGAGCGCACCTCGCGCGACTCCTCGAGCGTCGCCACGAAGTCCTGCACCGAATCGCTGGTGGCGAAGAACGGCCGGCCGCTGGGACTGCGCACGCTCGCCAGCGTCGCCAGCACGCCGGTCTCGCTGTCCATCTCGTCCGCGCCCTTGGCAGCAGACATCAACGCAAGTCCAAAGACGAGCGAGACGACGATAACGCCAGCAAGGATCACTAGTACGAGGGTCATGGGTTAGTCATACCTTCGCACAGCCGTCAGTCGGCGTGTGAAGGTTCAGCCGACGGCGCGCACGAAGCGGCCGCGAAGCGGCTCGGGGAGCGACAAACCCGTCGCCGCCGCGCCGACTGCCGCCTTCCCGACGAAGCCGCGGCCGGCGGCGACCGTGTCGAGCCCGGCATCGCCGGTGGCGAAGCGGTCCTTGTAGCCCTCGCCCCCACGGAGCAGCTTGTACTCGCGCTGCCCGGACTCGATGGCGTCCCGAACGGTGTGGGCAAGTAGGACGAGGCCGACCGAGGAGCGATCCCACTGCGGGTCGCGCCCGAACTGGTAGTACCAGTCGGCGCCGGCGAAGCGGAACCCGTACCAGGCGGCGATCGGCTGGCCCTCGACCTCGGCGAGCCACAGTCGCAGCCAACCGCGCTCGGCCGCGACGCTCGCGAAGTCGCGATGGAAGGCCTCGCGGGTGTCGTCGAACGCGCCCGACCCCTCCTCGCGCCAGCGGGCGCGGTGGAGCTCGAACAGCGAATCGAGGTCTCGGCTCAGCTGCTCTGGCCCTCCCTCGCTCAGCCTGTAGGTCATACCGTGGTCGCGCTCGAGCTTGCGCTCCTTGCGCCGTACCTGCGACCGGAAGTTCGAGCTACGAGCCGCCAGGTAGTCGTCCCACGTGAGTCCCGCGACGTCGATCACCGGGCTGGACTCGTGCGTGAGCGTCCGGCCGCCGACCGCCCGCGGCCAGCGGCCGTCGCCCGGGAGCCGATCGGCGAGCAGTACCTGCCAGCCCAGCTCGCGGCCGGAGGCGGCGAGCGCCTCGATCGCTCCCGGCTCGTCCGGCGCGCAGACCGGACCGAGTTGGTCGGCGGCCCCGTGCCCGACGAATCGCGCGACGCGAATGGGGCGCTCGAAAGCGAGATAGAGGGGCAGGATCGCGACCGGCTGGTCGGCCTCGTCGTGGCAGGCAGCCAGCGTCAGCTGACGGCCGTCGCCGTAGTGGCGCCACCAGGTCGTCGCCCACTCCCACGTCGAGAAGACGTTCTCGCTGCGCTCGCCGAGCGTCAGCCACGGCTCGCGTAGAGCCTCGAAGCTCTCTGCCGGGCGCAGCCCGAGGACGCGCCCGCCGGCCCGTACAGCTGTGGACGACGCCATTGGGCGCAAGCGTACTCCGCCCCTCCTAGACTCATCGGCGTGCCCCTCCCCAGCCCCGCGCGCATCGCGCGGGAGATCCTCCACTTCGCCGGCTCGGTGCTGATGGTCAGCGGCGTGCTGCTGATCGCCGACGCCGGCGCCACCGTGCTGTGGCAGGAGCCCGTCTCCGCGTTCACCTCAGGGCGCGAGCAGGCGAAGCTCGAGGAGGCGCTCGAGCAGCCGCCCCCGCGCGTGATCAAGCGCGAGCCACTCCCGGGCGACGCGATCGGGAAGATCCTGATCCCGTCGATCGGGGTGTCGGAGTACGTCGTAGAGGGGACGGACACCGGGAATCTGCGCAAGGGCCCGGGCCACTACCCGAAGACGCCGCTGCCAGGTGACCGCGGCACCGTCGCCGTCGCCGGGCACCGGACGACCTACGGCGCCCCGTTCCGCGACCTCGACAAGGTCTCGAAGGGCGACGAGATCGAGGTGGAGATGCCGTATGGAACCTTCTTCTACACGGTCGAGCGCACCCAGATCGTCGACGACAACGCCCTCTGGATAACGCGCCGCAAGCCCTACGACAGGCTGGTGCTGAGTGCCTGCCATCCGCTGTATTCTGCAGCGCAGCGCATCGTCACCTTCGCACGACTGACAGCGCGGCGTGCCCCTCGCGTTGAGCCGGGATAGCGGCTTTTCCCCCATCCGGGGTACGCGTTCCGATATCCGAGTCGTCGCGTGACTCGAAGAAGTGGATCAGCACGACCAGCAGCGCCACAGACACGGCGAGGACGGCCAACCAGTAGATGATCTTTCCCAGCAAGCGCACGCGCGCGGCAAGCATACGGGCGGTCCCCGCCATCGGTCCCGCCATCGGGAATCTCGATCCGGCGCTCAAGGTCGCTATTCAGATGCCGAGAGAGCAGGCATGAGCAAACGTGCAGTGATCCTCGCCGGCGGCAAGGGCTCCCGCCTCGGGCCCTACACGACCGTCCTTCCCAAGCCCCTGTTGCCGATCGGCGACAAGGCGATCCTGGACGTCGTCGTCCATCAGCTGCGCGACCTCGGCTTCACCGACCTGACGCTCGCCGTCGGCTACCTCGCCCACCTGGTGAAGGCCGTCATGGGCGATGGCTCGCGCTGGGGCGTGAACATCGACTACGTCGAGGAGGAGCAGCCGCTCGGAACCGTCGGCCCGCTAGCCGGAATTGGGGGCCTTGACGACTCCTTCCTGGTGATGAACGGCGACGTGCTGACCGCGCTCGACTACACCGAGTTCGTCGACATCCACCGCGAGTCCGGCAACGTCCTGACGATCGCCTCGCACCGGCGCGTCGTGCGCACCGACTACGGCGTCCTGCACGTCAACGGCAGCGCCGGCGACACCCGCCTGGTGACCGGCTTCCAGGAGAAGCCGGAGATCCCCTACATCGTGAGCATGGGCGTCTATGCCATGGAGCCTCGCGCGCTCGACTTCGTCGCGCCGGGCGAGTACCTGGACCTCCCCGACCTCGTTCTGAAGCTGATCGAGGCCGGCGAGCCGGTCGGCTCGTACCTCTACGAGGGGTACTGGCTCGACATCGGGCGCCACGAGGATTACGAGCGAGCGATCGCCGAGTTTGGAGAGCTAAGGTCACAGCTCATGCACGAGGAGAGGGACGAGGCCATCAGCGGTCCCTCGAAGGAGAAGACCCTGTGAAGGTTGCGATTACTGGAGGGTCCGGCTACATCGGCGCCCTGCTTGCCCAAGAGCTGCTCGACGCGGGCCACGAGGTCCGGGCGCTCGACCATTTGATCCACGGCCAGGAGGACGTCGCGGCGTCGCTCGAGGCCAAGGGCGTCGAGCTGATCCGCGCCGACATCCGCGACGCCGACGCGCGCGAGCGCGCCTTCAACGGCGCCGACGCGATCGTCCACCTCGCCGCGATCGTCGGCGACCCCGCCTGCGGGCGCGACCCCGAGCTCTCGAACAGCGTCAACATCGGGGGCAGCGAGGCCGTCGTCGCCGACGCTCGGCGTCTCGGTGTCGAGAAGCTCGTCTTCGCCTCGACCTGCTCGAACTACGGCCGGATGGCCGACCCGACCGTCCCGATCGACGAGAGCGGCGAGCTGCGCCCCGTCTCGCTCTACGCCGAGCAGAAGGTCGGCATCGAGAACGCGCTGCTGGGCAGCGCCAACGGCGACGGCCCCCAGACCACCTGCCTCCGCTTCGCGACCGTCTACGGCGCCGCGCCGCGGATGCGCTTCGACCTGACCGTCAACGAGTTCACGCGCGACCTCTGGGCCGAGCGCAACCTCGAGGTCTTCGGCGAGCAGTTCTGGCGTCCCTACATCCACGTCCACGACGCCGCGCGCGCCGTGGCGCTCGTGCTCCAGTCGCCCGCCGACAAGGTCGCCGGCGAGGTGTTCAACGCCGGGCACTCGGACGAGAACTACCGCAAGCTCGACCTCGTCGGGCTGATCGTCGAGCGCCTCGGGCGCGGCGAGGTCGAGTACGTAAAGAAGAACGAGGACCCGCGCGACTACAAGGTGTCGTTCGAGAAGATCAAGGACGAGCTCGGGTTCCAGCCTCAGATGCGCGTCCCCGACGGCATCGCGGAGATCGCCGCGGCGCTCGACGAGAAGCGCTTCGGGGATCCGTTCGACTCCCGCTACTCGAACATCGGATGAGCGGCTCCAAGCGGCTCATTCCGCTCTTCGACGTTCGTCTGACCGACGACGAGATCGAGGCCGTCGCCGCCACCCTGCGCGGCGGCTGGCTGACGATGGGTCCGCAGACGAAGGAGTTCGAGGAGGCCTTCGCCGCCCAGCTCGGGGCTCGCCACGCCGTGGCGACGTCGAGCTGCACGGCGGCGCTGCACCTCGCCTACCTCGCTGCGGGCATCGGCCCGGGCGACGAGGTGATCGTCCCGGCGATCACGTTCGTCGCCAGCGCGGCAGCGGTTCGCTACTGCGGCGGAACCCCGGTACTGGCCGACATCCGCGGCCAGCACGACCTCGGGCTGGATCCCGACGACGTGGAGGCGCGGATCACGCCACAGACGAAGGCCGTCTGTGCAGTCCACTACGCGGGCTACGCCGCGGACGTGGAGCGTCTGCGCGAGATCTGCGACCGCCACGGCATCGCGCTGATCGAGGATGCCGCCCACTCGCCGAGCGCGACGCCGACCGACGGCGATCGCAAGCTCGGGACCCACGGCCTGGCCGGCTGCTTCAGCTTCTTCTCGAACAAGGTCTTCTCGTGCGGAGAGGGCGGCCTGCTGGCGACCGACGACGACGACGTCGCCGCGCTCGCGCGCAGCCTCCGCTCGCACGCGATGACGTCGGGGACTTGGGACCGTCACCGCGGCCACTCGGCCGGCTACGACGTGCTCGGCCTGGGCTACAACTACCGCCTCGACGAGCCACGTGCCGCGCTGCTCAAGACCCGCCTGCCGAAGCTCGAGGACGACATCGCGCAGCGGCGCACGCTCGTCCACCGCTACCGCGAGCGACTCGCCGACATCGAGGGCATCAGCCTGCCCTACGAGGACCGCGACGTCGACTCCTCGTCTTGCTACGTGATGCCGCTGACGCTTGACGATGCCGACGTGCGGGAGCCGCTGCGCGCGTCGATGCTCGAGCGTGGCGTTCAGACGAGCGTCCTCTACCCCGCCATCCACGAGTTCACCGCCTACGAGGACCTCGGCACGCCGAGCCTCCCGCGCAGCGAGCTCGCGGCACGCACGGAGCTCACCCTCCCGCTCTTCCCCGGCCTGACCGAGGACGAGCAGGACCGCGTCGTAGCCGCACTCGACGAGGGTCTCGCGAAGCACGCGGGCAGCACCTCGTCGGTCGCCGGATAGTCACGGAGACACCTTGACCCAGCTCAACGTGGAGCAACGGGACGTGCCGCCAAGTGCGGAGAGCGTCGATGGCAGCGCACTCGGCGCCCGGGTCAGGCGTGTGCTGGCCGAGAGCCCTTCGCTGCCGCTGCTGCTCTTGGCCGCGGCGATCTTCGTCTGGCTCGCCGCCGACGAGGGCGGGTTCCGCGGGATCACGTTCCTGCCAGCCACGCTGCTGCTGCTCGCGCTGCTCGCGATCGGGCTGATCGTGCTGCCAACACCCCGTCCGAGCCGGACACAGTGGGCGGCGATAGCGCTGCTGGCCGGCTACGCCGCATGGAGCTACCTCTCGATCATCTGGGCCGACGAGCAGGGGCTCGCCTGGGACGGTGCCAACCGCACGGTGATGTACGCCGTCGCGTTCGCCCTCTTCGCGCTCTGGTCGATCAGGGGTCCCGCCGCAGCGGTCGTTATCGGTGCGTACACGCTCGGAATCGCAGGAATCGGCCTCGTCGAGCTGCTCCGCGCAGCCGGTTCGGACAGCGCTATCGCGTTCTTCGACGAGGGGCGGCTGCGCGAGCCGGTCGGCTACGCGAACGCGAACGTCGCGCTCTGGTCGACCGCGCTCTGGCCCGCGCTCGTCCTCGCCGGACGCAAGGAGGTGCCGACGATCCTGCGCGGGCTGTTCATGGGCTCGGCGGGTCTGCTGGCGGCGCTCTCGATCCTCGGCCAGAGCCGCAGCTGGGCGGTCGTCCTGCCCGCGACGGGGCTGCTGGTGGTGTTGCTCGTGCCCGGCCGAGGACGCACAATCGCTGCTGGCGCGCTTCTGACCCTCGCGATCGCAGCGATCGCGTCGCCGCTGCTCGACGTCTACGAGGCGTTCGACGCGGACATCCCGGCAACCGAGTTCTTCTCTTCCGCGGCGGACGCGAGCCTGGTCGTATCGGCCGTGCTGTTGGCCGTCGGTCTCGTGTGGGGCGCGCTCGATCGCGTCAGTCCGATCAGCGGAACGAGCACCCGTCGGCTCGGCACGGCGATCGTGGTCGGCTTCGCGGTCGTATGCGTGGCTGGCCTGGCAGCGGTGACCATCGTCAAGGGCAACCCCGTGACGGAGGTCTCCGACGCCTGGGACGAGTTCAAGCAGGGCGGCAAGGAGCCCCACTTCGACGGCTCGCGAATCGGCACTCTCGGCGGCACCTACCGCTACGACTACTGGGAAGTGGCATGGCGCAACTTCGAGGAGCACCCGCTGACAGGGGTCGGCGGCGACAACTTCGGCCGTGACTACCTGATCCACGGCGAGAGCCGACAGACCCCGGCCTATCCGCACAGCGTGATCCTGCGCACCCTCTCGCAGACCGGCCTGATCGGCACGCTGCTGTTGTTCGGAGCGATCCTGGCGGCAGTCCTCGCCGCCGCCGGACGGATCCGTGGACCGGGACTCGGGCCTGTGACTGCGGCGACGTCGGTCGTCGTGTTCGCGTACTTCATCCTCCATGGCGCGCTCGACTGGCTGTGGGAGTTCCCCGCGCTCGGCGTATCCGCCTTCGCCCTGCTCGGCATGGCTACCGCGATCGGCGCACGAACCGCGGGACAGGTACGTCAGCGGCGACCACGCCTGCTCGTAGCTGTGCCAATGGCGCTCGCCGGACTGGCGCTGACGATCGGCCTGACCCTCCCGTGGCTCGCGGAGCGTGATCTGCGCAGTGCAAGAGAGCTTGCACCGTCCGATCCGGCAGCCGCGCTCGAGAAGCTCGATCGGGCCGCCGATCTCAACCCGCTCTCCCCGCTCGCGGACAAGACAGCTGCCGTGATCGAGCGCCGGCATGGACACCTCGGCCGTGCCGAGACCCGCTTCCGCGAGACGCTGTCCCACGATCCCGGCGATCCGTTCGTGTTTCTCCAGTTGGCCGTGATCGCCTCAGCTACAGACCGCCAGGACGACGCTGTGCGGCTGATCCGCAGGGCGAGCGAGCTGAATCCGCGCGATGTGGTGACCGCCCGGGTCAAGCGTCAGCTCGAGGCAGGCCGCTACGTAAGCCCCGGCAGGGTCGACCGGATGATCATCGAAGACATAAACGATCGCACCGGCCCGGACTGAGCCCCTGTTCGGTCTGGCAAGTGCTCTACTCTTGGGATTCGTACGGTTTGCGGCTTCGCCCAAGCCGTGTTAAAGCTTGTTGGGAAGAATGTTGAAACAAACCGCGCTGCCAGCGGGAAGGAACCTTTGGCCCTTATGAACAAGACTCTCAAGATCAGGATCACCGCTCTCGCCGTCACAGCCATTCTGGTCTTGCCGTCGGCAGCGTTCGCTCAGTCGAGCCAGGAGGGCTACGGAGGCCCGAACAACGTCGTCTCCGGCATCCAGGACGACAACGACACCACTCCCCCGTCGGACGTCACGCCTGTGGCGGACACGTCGGACGAGGGTGGCAGCCTGCCCTTCACCGGCAGCGACCTCGGCGTCCTCGCGGCAGCCGGTGCGCTGATGCTCGGTCTGGGCTTCGGTCTGCGCCGCCTTACGCACCGCCCGCTGCAGCCATAGAGCTGCCGGCATCTAAGTAGCTTCTACGGGGCGTCGCGCTTTGCGCGGCGCCCCGTTTCTCTTCTCGGAGAATGACCGCGCCCTCCAACAGCGGTAGACGCGACGTAGCGATCTACGCGCCCTACGCCAGCCCGCTCTACGAGCGCAACGTCGGCGCCACCGGCGGCGGCGGCGCCGAGCTCCAGACGACGCTGCTCGCTCACGGCCTGGCCGAGCGGGGCCTCGACGTCGCCCACATCGTCTATCCGATCGACGATCCCCGGCCGCTCGAGGCGCCGGCGCCGGCGCTCGTCCATCGTGAGTACTCACCGCCCGCGCACCGGCTGCACGCCGTGCGCGAGCTGGCAGGGGTCTGGCGGGCGCTCACCGCGGCGAATGCCGAGGTGGTCGTCGTACGTGGGAGCGGGGGCTATGTGGTCCCTGCGGCCGCCTGGTGTCGCCGTCGCGGTCGATCGCTCGTGTTCGCCGCCTCGAACGACCTCGACTTCGACCTCCAGCGGCCCGATCGCCGCCCCGTCACCCTGCGTGCATACGGCGTCGCAGCCAGGCAGGCCAAGCGCCTGGTGGTGCAGACGAGCCGTCAGGCGGAGTTGGCGCCGCGCGTCTTCCCCACGCTCGATCCGGTCCTGATCCCGAGCTTTGCGCAACCCGCCGAGCCGGCGAGCACCAAGGCGGAGTACTTCCTCTGGATCGACCGGCTCGTCTCCTACAAGCACCCGGAGAGGTTCCTCGACCTGGTCGAGAGCCTGCCGGAGGCGCGGTTTCGCATGATCGCGCCCGAATCGAGCGAGACCGCGCCTGACTTGAAGCAGCGGGTCCACGCGCGCGTCGCGGCGCTGCCGAACGTCGAGATGGTCGGCCAGCAGTCGCGCGAGCAGATCTTCGCCGCGATGCACGACGCGGCGGCCGTGGTGAAGACCTCCGAGGTCGAGGGAATGCCGAACACGTTCCTGGAGGCGTGGTCGCGTGGGCTGCCGGTCTTGTCCTTGAGCGTCGATCCAGACCATCGGATCGAGGAGCACGGCGTCGGTCTACTCGCCGGCGGATCGCCCGAGCGGTTCGCCGCGGAGGGCCGGCGCCTGTGGGAGGACGTGTCGCTGCGAGCGGAGATCGGTCGCCGCGGGCTGGAGTTCGTGCGGGCGACTCACTCGCCCGAGGCCGTGCTGAGCCGCTGGGTCGAGCTGCTGAACGGGGTTCTCAGCGAGAGCTGAGCCGGCGGGATGCGATCGGGTGGCGCAACCGAGCAAGTCCGATCCGCCTCACCACGGGAGACGCCTTGAGACGAAATCGCGAGAGGGTGTCCGGGTAGTAGACGCCGACGCGCGGCCAGAGCAGCGGATCGGCTGCCGAGCGGTTCGGGTCGAGCGTCGTCGCGGCGGTGTAGCCGGCGTCGCGCGCGGCGGCGACCACCGTTGGAGAGACGTCGCCGTAGGGGTAGGCCAGCGTCGTACATGGCGCACCCAGCCACTCCTCGAGCAGCGCGCGCGGGCGCCGCAGCTCGTCGGCCAGCTCAGCGGCTCCGAGCTCCGTCAGATGCGGATGGGTGTGGGTGTGGGCCCCGATCTCCCAGCCGTGTCCACGCAGCTCGCTGAGCCCGTCGACGTCGAGGCACGCCAGCTCCGCCTCATGGGGGCCGCCGAGCCAACGATCGATCCCCGGCCACGCCATCGGCTCGGGCCGGCCGACGTACGCCGTCGGGACGAAGAGCGTGCCGGGCATGCCGAACTGCTCGAGGATCGGCAAGGCCAGCTCGCGCACCGAGACGTAGGCGTCGTCGAACGTCAGGCAGACACGCTTCCCCTTGCCGCCGGACACCGCCTCGGAGAACGTCACGCCGCGATAGCCGCGGCTGACGAGGCTCTCGAGCTGACGCTCGAGGTTCGCCGGTGTGACCGACAGATCGGCCGGCCACGCCTTGCTGACGGCGTGGTAGCAGAGAACCAGCGTGTCACCCACCGAAGGCTCCTAAGCTATGCGTGGCCGATTCGAGCACGCAGGCAGACTATTCAGGCTGCCAGGCACGCGATCAGTCCTTGGCTATGAGACTCATCACGGCACTGACGGTCGCTCTGGTGGCAGCCCTCCCCGGGAGCGCGATGGCGGCCGCTCCCGACTCGGAGGCAACACCCCCCGCACGGCCCGGCGTCAGCCCGGACAAGATTCGGTGCGATCGCTACGCAGGTCCCAGCGGAGCCGATCGCCGTGGACGGGGGAGCAGGCGACGGCCGTTGCGCAGCGTCCCGCGCCTGCTGATGCGGCTGCGGCCCGGCGAGACGGGCTGCCTGCTGCCCGGGCGCTACCGCCATCGCTTCCCGGCCAAGCTCAGCGCCGCTCGCGCGAAGTTGATCGGGCTGGAGGGCCGCGCCCGAGTCGATGGCGCGATCTGGGTCACCGAAAGCGCGCGCCGAGCCCAGGTCCGCGGCCTCGACGTGACCGCGAGCGATCGCGTCTTCTTCATCCCACTCAAGGTCCAGGCGAACGGCGTCCGCATCGTCGGCAACCGGATCCACGGATCGCGCAGCACGACGTGCGTGCTGATCGGCTCGACGCGGCGGGCGCGCGGCGTGGTGATCGAGCGCAACTGGATCCACCGCTGCGGGCGCCTGGGGAAGCTCGACCACCTGATCTACGTCCAGGACGCGACCGGGACCCTGATCCGCGGCAACGTCCTCACGGACAACCCCGGCGGCTGGGCCGTCCACCTCTATCCCAACGCCGACCGCAGCCTGATCGAGCGGAACCTGATCGACGGCAACCAGGGCGGGGTGATCTTCGCGGGCTTGGCCCGGACGACGTCCGACCGCAACCGCGTGCGGTCGAACGTGATCACCAACTCCCGTCCGCGCTGGAACGTCGAGGGGTCGTGGAACGACGCCGTCGGCGTGGGGAACGTCGTCGACGGCAACTGCCTCTTCACGACCGGCCTCGACGCGCCCACGGGGATCGGCGATCCGGTCGGGTTCACGGCGGGGCCGACGCTCGTCCGCACCACGTCGCCCTATTCGGCCCGTGGACACGATGCGTACCGGTTCCCAGCCGGCAGCGAGTGCGGCGGATATGTAGAGCCGCTCTCGGTCGTGTTTCCGCGCCGCTAGCCCGCGCGGCACCCGAAGCGTCATATACCCGTCCAGGAACCGCCCTGGACGCTTCTGGCCGCAGATAGGAGTTGTGCGGTCACGCGGTCACGCGCCCTCGGCCAGTCACCGATGGCGGAGTCATGGCCACCTTCCAGCTCCGCACTCGCGTCGCCCCGATCGCCGCCGCTGTCGCAGCGCTCTGCCTCGCCGCGGCAGGCTCCGCGCAGGCTGAGACTCCCTGCACGAAGTACGCGGCGCCGAACGGCGCCGACTCGGCCGCTGGAACCCAGGCCGCTCCCTTCAAGACCGCCCAGAAGCTCGCCGGCTCGCTATCCGCTGGCCAGACCGGCTGCCTGCGTGGCGGCACCTACAGCGAGACCTCGAACGGCTACGTCGTCTCACCTCCGAAGGGCGGGATCACGATCCGCAGCTACCCAGGCGAGAAGGCACGGCTGGTCGGCATCGTCAACGTCTCCAAGGGCATCAACGGCGTCACCTTCTCCGACCTCGTCATCGAGGGCACCGGCGCGATGAACACGATCAAGATCTACTCGGCCGACGTCGTCGTCGAGAACAGCGAGATCACCAACGCCTGGCGCGGGCTCTCCTGCATGATGCTCGGGAGCAACGGCACCGGCGGCCAGGCCGTGCGCACGATCGTCCGTGGCAACACCTTCCACGCCTGCGGCAGCCTCGCCAACGGCAACAAGGACCACGGGATCTACGCCGCCAACCTCGTCGACGGCGAGATCGTCGACAACGTCTTCTACGACTCGGCCGCCTACGCGATCCAGCTGTACCCGAACGCGCAGCGCACCCGCTTCGCGCACAACGTGATCGACGGCGGCTCGCCTTCGGTCCGCGGCGGCCTGGTGATCGGCAGCGAGGGCAGCCTCGCCTCCAACGACAACGTCGTCGAGCAGAACGTCATCACCTACTCCCAGACCTACAACATCAGCGCCTCGTGGGGCGGAGCGGCGGGCGTCGGCAACATCGCCCGCGACAACTGCCTCTACGCCGGCAAGCAGGGCAACGTCAACAATGGTGGCGGGCTGACCGCAACCGGCAACCTGACCGCCGACCCGATGTTCGTCGACCGCGCCGGCCGCGACTACCGCCTCGAGGCGGGCAGCCCGTGCCTGGCGAAGGTCGGCTACGACACCGCCGCCAAGATCGCCGGCGACACGCCGCCCGCTCCCGCGCCGGAGCCCGAGCCCACGCCGGAGCCGGAGCCCATCCCGGCCCCGGAGCCGACCCCCGCCCCGGTGCCGACCCCCGCCCCGGTGCCCGCTCCGACGCCCACCCCTGAGCCGCAGCCGACCACTCCCCCCACCACCACCAAGCCGGCCCCGAAGACCTGCACCGCCCGGAGCTCCCGCAAGGTCCGCTCGGCGCGCAAGCGCTGCCGGACCTCGGCCCGCACGGACTCCGCACGCCGCACGACCCGCTCCAAGCGCAACCGCAAGGCCGCGAAGCGCAGCCGCGCGTACCGCTCGGCGCACAGCCGTTCCGCAAGCTGACGCCCAGCGAAACTGGACGTTCGTACGAGGGACCGATTGCGCGCTGCGCGGAGTCGTGCGCAGCTCCGATGGAGCAGGCAAGATGCCGGCCCTCCGCCACCTCTCCCGCACCGCACTTGCCGCTTTTGCCGTCTCCGCGGCCCTGATGGCTCCGAGCGCGGCGCAGGCCCAGGTCGCGTCGGGCTGCACCAAGGTCGCGGCCCCGACGGGCTCCGACAGCGCCGCCGGTAGCGAGACCGAGCCGTTCCAAAGCCTCGAGCGGCTCGTCGACTCGCTCGGCGAGGGCGACGTCGGCTGCCTGCGCGCCGGCACCTACGGCGGCGACAGCATCTACTTCGAGGCCCCGCGCGCTCAGCTGCGCAGCTACCCCGGCGAGCTCGCGACGATCACCGCCTTCATGGAGGTCAAGCCGGAGGCGGTGGGCGCGCATATCCACCATCTCCGCTTCGACGGCTCGCAGCACTCGAACAACACCGGGATCAAGCTGCAGGCCGACTTCACCAACTTCAGCGACAACTCGCTCACCAAGGGCGGCGAGGGCATCTGCCTGCTCGCCGGCTCCTACAACCCGGCGCGGGGCATCGTCATCGAGCGCAACCACATCTACGACTGCGGCCCTTCGAGCTCGAAGCTGATGCACCAGCTCTACCTGCAGAACACGCGCGGCGCCGTCGTCCGCTGGAACATCCTCAACGGCAACGACGGCGGCTGGGGCGTCCACCTCTACACGAACGCCGACGACTCGGTGATCGAGCACAACATCATCGACGGCAACCACGGCGGCGTCATCTACGCCGGCAACGACGGCGCCACCTCGGACCGCAACATCGTCCGCAACAACGCGATCACCTACTCCTCGCCGCGCTGGAACGTCGAGGGATCGTGGTCGGACGAGGCGCCCGGCACGGGCAACACCGCCCACCACAACTGCTTCTTCTCCGCCGGCGAGGACGCCCCGACCGGAATCGGCGACGAGGAGGGCTTCAGCGCCACCTCGAACACCGCGGTCCAGGGCTCCCCGTACGTCGACCGCCAGCGCGGCGACTACCGCTTCGCGCCCGGCAACCCGTGCGCCGCAATTGTCGGCGACGTCGCGGGCGTCGTAGCGGGCGTCACGACCCCGCCCCCGCCCGCGCGTCCGGCCGCCAAGCCGCGGCGCCGTGTCGGGCTCTCGCTGCACGCCAGCAAGCGCCGTGTCGCTCCAAAGCACCGCGTACGGCTCTCCGGCCGCCTCGCGGGCGTCACCGCCGCACCCGGGACGCGCGTGATCCTCCAGATCCGCCAGAACGGCCGCTGGCGCGGCTTCGAGCGGGCGGAGCTGCGGACTGCGGGCCGCTTCTCGACCAAGGTCCGTGCCGGCCGCTCGCGCCGCGCGCGGGTCAGCCGCATGCGTGCCGTGGTCCAAGGCGTCGCGCGGTCGCGCACGATCCGCCTGCGCATCCGTCCCTGACAGAGCCGTCCCAGGCATCAAGTCACAGCCAGGGACCGCCGATAGCATCGACGTCCCCATGAAGGCTCTCGTCACCGGCTGTGCCGGATTCATCGGATCTCACCTCACTGAGGCTCTGCTCGAGCGCGGCGACGACGTCGTCGGCATCGACTGCTTCAACGACAACTACGGCCGCGACCAGAAGCTGCGCAACCTGCGCAACTTCATGGACTGGGATCGCTTCGAGTTCGTCCCGGTCGACCTGGCCCGTGGCGACCTCGAGGAGCTGACGGCCGACCGCGAGGCGGTCTTCCATCTCGCCGCCGAGCCCGGCGTTCGGTCGAGCTGGGGCTCGCGCTATCAGCAGTACGTCCAGAACAACGTGCTCGCTACCCAGCATCTGCTCGACGCGCTCAAGGAGCGTCCCGATGTCCGGGTCGTCTACGCCTCTTCCTCGTCGGTCTACGGCGACGCCGAGCAGTTCCCGACGACCGAGGACGCCCCGACCAAGCCGCTGTCGCCCTACGGCCAGACCAAGCTGAGCGCCGAGCACCTCTGCGATCTCTACCGCGCCAACTACGGCGTCGACGCGGTCTCGCTGCGCTACTTCACCGTCTTCGGGCCGCGCCAGCGCCCCGACATGGCCTTCCACATCTTCTGCCGTGCCGCGCTCGAGGGAAGGCCGCTGACCGTGTTCGGCGACGGCCGCCAGACGCGCGACTTCACCTTCGTCGAGGACATCGCCGCGGCGACGATCGCCGCCTCACAGGCCACGCTGGGCGACCAGCGCGTGTTCAACGTCGGCGGCGGCACCCCGACATCGATCCGCGCGGTGCTCGAGCTGATCGGCGAGCTCGCCGGCAAGGAGCTCGAGGTGAGCTACCTCGACCAGGAGCTCGGCGACGTCAAGGACACCGCCGCGGACACCACCCGCGCCCGCGAGACGCTCGGCTTCGCGCCCAAGACCAAGCTCGAGGACGGCCTCAGCGCCGAGTTCGACTGGCTGCGCGACCTGCTCGCCGGCCGCAGCGCCGAGCCCGTAGGCAGCTAGCCAAGCCGCGCGGGAACCTCCCGCGCCGCCAGTACCCTCCCCTCGGCTCGTGACGGCGGAACGCGACAGCATCTCCCGCAACGTCGGCTTCGCGTTCGCCGTGAAGATGGTCGGTGCGGTCTGCAGCGGCGCGCTGCTGATCTTCCTGACGCGCTACCTCTCCCTGGAGGAGTACGGCGTGTTCGTACTCGCGATGAGCGTGGGAGCGCTGGTGGCGCTTCCATCCGACCTGGGGATCGCGCAATCTGCGGCCCGCTACGCGGCGGAGGCCATCGGCGACAAGCGACTGATCGCCGCGATCGTCTCGGACGCGGTCCGCGTGAAGCTGCTGGCGTCGACAGTCGTCTCGCTTGCCCTGATCGCTCTCGCCGGCCCGATCGCGAGCGCCTACGGCACGCCGGAGCTCGAGTGGCCGCTGCGCATCGTGGCGCTCTCGATCTTCTGCGAGACCTTCCTGCTGCTCTACAACGCTCTCTTCCAGGCGCTCGGCCGGATCTCCGCCTACCTGCGCGTCGTGACCCTCGAGAGCCTCTCCGAGGTGTCGCTGTCTGTCTCGATCGTGCTGCTCGGTGGCGGAGCCGCTGGCGCTCTGGCCGGCCGTGCCGCCGCGTACGCCGTCGCGGCTGGATATGGCGTGTTCGTCATATCGCGCACCCTCCGCGAGCGCCTCCCGTTGCGGCGGAGCAGCGGCAACGCCCGTCGCATCCTTGGCTACGGCTCCGCGCTGCTGATCATCGACGGCGCCTTCACGCTCTTCAGCCGCATCGACGCGCTGCTGATCGGTGCGATCCTCTCAGTCGAGGCCGTCGCGCTCTTCGAGGTGCCGATCATGCTGGTCGGGTTCCTCGCCTTCGTCGGCCAGTCGGTCGCCTCGGGGGTGGCACCGCGGATGGCACGCACCGCGGATGGTGAGCCCGACCTCGTCGCGCTGCAGCGCGGGCTCGCGATCATGGTGGCGTTCCAGGGGGTCTTCCTAGCCCCGCTGATCGTCTGGGCCGGGCCGATCCTGGACCTGTTGGTCGGGGCCAAGTACGCCGACTCGGCCGAGGTCCTGCGCGCACTGGCCCCATTCGCGTTTCTCGTCGGCGTATCGCCGATGCTCGCCCTGTCGGTCAACTACCTGGGCGAGGCACGTCGGCGTGTTCCGATCGCGATCGCGGCGCTGCTGCTCAACGTCGCCATCGACGTGGCTCTGCTCAGCGAGATCGGGATCGTGGCCGCGGCGATCGGCACCAACGTCGCCTACGGGTTCTACGCGGCCGCGCACCTCTGGATCCTCCACCGCGTCGCCGGGCTGTCCGTGCGGCCGATCCTGCTCGGCATCGGCCGGACGCTCGTCGCTGTCGCCGCGATGTGCGGCGTCCTGCTCGCGCTCGGAACCGGGGACGTCGCGCTCTGGGTGCTCTTCATCGGCGCGCCGCTGAGCATGTCCGTCTACCTCGCGGCGCTCGTCCTGGTTCGGGCTGTGTCGATCGATGACCTACGCGGCGCTGTGGACAGCGTCCGCGGGCGTCTCGGGCGTTAGCTGATCCTCGCCGAGCTGCTCCTCACCGAGCCGCTGCTCCAGCTCGGCACGGGCGACGCCGAGCAGCGCCGGCGCAAAGGCCAGCAGCAGCCACAGCTGGTTGCTGAACTCGCGCGAGCCGAAGAACGCTGCAGTCAGCAGACCGGCGAGCGCAACGACAAGTGCCCGCGAGATGATCTCCATGTCCCGGTCGCCAGCTCTAGCGAACGCCTTCACCGCCTTCAGTGCGGCCGCCAGGACATAGCCGAGGATCGACAGGAACAGCAGCAGGCCGATCACTCCTAGCTCGGCGAGGATCTCGAGATAGGTGTTGTGGGCGACCTTGGGGTCGTCGACGATGAAGTCAGGGCGCATGATCACCCCCGGCTCGAGCAGGTAGTGGACCGACTGGCTGGCGAAGTTGCCCGCTCCGACGCCGGCGACCGCGTTGGCCTCGACCATCCGCCAGCCGACCTTCCAGATGTCCTCGCGACCGGTGCCGCCGTCGGATTGGACGATCCGGTCGCGCGCCTCCGGCGGCGCCACGACGGCGAAGTACCCGACGGTGCCGATCACCGCCACGACGGCCAGAGCCAACGCCCCGGCGCGCAGACGCCCGGCCATGAGCACGGCGGCAACCAAAACCGCGGCGAGCGCCACGAGCCCGCCCCGCGAGGCGGTCAGGAAGAGGGCGAGCAGGCAGAGCGGCACGCCGAGCACTGCTCCCAGCCGCAGCCACGGCTTGTCCCGTAGCGCGAGCGCCAGCGCGACAGCCAGCGCGAGGCCGACAGCGAGCGCGGCTGCCGTCTCGTTCGCATTGCCGAGCGCACCGCTGAGCCGACTGCCGTCGTCCGCGTCGGTCGGCACCACGACGCCATATGCCGCTGAGATCAAGGTTCCGACGACGAATGCACCAATCACCAGGAAGATGTCGTCACGCGTGCGCATCGCGGCGTAGACGATCAAGAACAGCAGGATGTTCGGCGCGTAACGGGTCACTGCATCGATCGCCGCGGCGGAGTCGTCGGCCCACGTCGCGCTCACACCGACCCAGGCGATGAACAGCAGGAGTACGTAGAGGAAAGCCGGGCTCTCGAACACCTTGCGGCGCCGATCGGCACCGACGGTGATCGTGGCCAGCCACGACACGACCAGCAGCGCCCCCATCAGCTTCGTCAGCGAGAACCCCGCCGACGGCAGGACCTCGTCGAGGAAGGTCAAGACGGCGAACAGGCAGACGCCGATCGTGAGGTTGCTGAGCGTTATCGCGACGAACGCGAGCCCGAAAGCGGCGGCGAGCGCCATCTTCGGGTCGTATCCAGCTACCAGACCCAGCAGGACCGCCGAGCCGACCATCCCGAGCGGCAGCCAACGCGTCGAGAGCTGCTCGGCGTAGCCGGTCATGACGGCACCGGTGAGGCGCTCAGCGCTCCGCGAGCTGACGGCGCGGGGGACGGCGCGGGGCGCCCTTGGGCGGCTCAGGCTGCTCGCGATCCATCGGCGCGTCGAGGTAGTAGCTCTGCTCGCTGGCGCTGCCGACGCCGACGACGACGAACCCGCGCGGCTCGATCGAGTTCTGCTCGAACAGGTCGGCGAGCCGCGACAGCTGCAGCAGGCTGCTCATGCCTAGACGTGTGACCAGCAGGACGTCGTCGGCGTAGCGCGCGAGCGGCAGCGCGTCGACGACCTCCGTCAGCGGCGGCGAGTCGATGATCACGTAGTCGGCGAGCTTGCGCGCCTCCTCGAGCAGGTTGCGCGCGACAGGCATCGACAGCAGCTCGCTGAGGTGGTCGTCGGGACGCTCGACAGGCAGCAGTCGCAGATCGTTGCCGAACGGCTGGACGCGGACGAGGGCATCCTTGAGCGGGATCTCGCCGAACAGCACCTTGCCGATGCCGACGCGTGACTTGACCTTCAGCGCCTTGGCGACGGTCGGGCGGCGGAAGTCGGCCTCGAGCAAGATCACGCGCTTGCCGGCGAGCGCGTAGGACGATGCGAGGTTGATCGCAGTGGTGGTCTTGCCCTCGGCGGGAGACGGCCCGGTCACGAGGATCGCGCGGCCAAGGCCGTTCTCGTGATCGCCGTCGGCGATCGCTGCGCTGAGCATCGTGCGCAGCGTCCGGAACGCCTCGAGCGTTCGCGGCGAGAGCGAAGAGGGGCTGAGCGGCGGCTTGCGGGGGCCGCGCCGCTTCGGGTGAGCGGGAGACCGCGACTCGCCGGGCTGACGCTCACGCGGGATGCGCGCGAGGATCGGGATCCCGTACAGCTCGCGCAGCTGCTCCTCGCGGCGGAGCCGTGGATCGACGGCCTGAATCAGGAACGCGCCGCCGACGCCGAGCACGAGCCCGACGATCAGCGCCGCGACGATCGTCAGCATCGGTCGCGGCGAGACGGGGCTGTCGTTCTCCGTCGCGCGAGTCTCGAGGCGAATCGTGGGGTCGCCACTGGTCGCGAGGCTCTCGAGCCGCGCCAGCTGGTCGGTCAGGGTGCCGTCGGAAGCGGTCTCCTCGCCAGCCTCGATCCGCTGGCGGACGCTCTCGATCAGCGGCTCTACCTGGGCGCGCAGCTTGTCCGAACGGTCGGCGATCGCCTGTGCGGCGAATGCGTTTGCGATATCGGCTGCGAGCTTCGGGTCGTCGGCGGTCGCGGTGATGACGACGACGTTGCTCTGGGCGACAGGCGCTGCGTCGACCTTGTCCTCGAGATCGCTCGCCGAGTCGTCGCTGTTGAGCTCCGTCTTGACGCGTGCCGCGACGTCGCGTGAGGTCACCAGCCGCGCGACGGTCTCGACGTCGCGCGTCGGATCGCTCGACGAGCGGATGACGCCCAGCCCGGTGAGGGCGGGATCGTCCTCTGGCAGCGGCGTGACGAGCAGCTCGGCCTGCGCCTCGTAGGTCTTCTCAGCGGTCGCGAGGTAGAGGCCTGCGGCGAGCAGCGAAAGCGCAGTGACGAGCGCTATCAGCCCAAGACGCTCTCTCACTGTCTCCACATAGCGGAGCAACCCAGACGACGAAGACCGGGGCTTCCTCCACCCTGCTCCTGAACGGCTCCGTGCGGATCCTGGCTCAGGCGGAGTCATGCATCTACTATGACAGCAGGGAGGGCCACGATCGGACCTCCACGTTCAATCGGAACTCCCTGTTTCCTCCTTTTCTCATCGCATTGATCGCACGGAAAACAGCAGATCCTGAAGGGATCGCAACCCGCTCGTCGGCGATGAGCACGATCTACGCGCAGAATGTCTTCAAGCGCGTGCTCGACAGGTTCGTTCCGGCCACGGTGGCCGCAGTGGTGGTCCTGTTGCGCTCGGAGGATCTCGCCCAGGCGATCCTGGTGCTGGTCGCGATGGTCCTGGCCGACTCGCTGCTGCGCGGCAAGGGCTATCCGCTCCATCTGGTTCCGCTGGCGCGCTACCTGCTCTGTGCGATCGTCCCGACGCTCGGCGTCGGCATCGCATATCTGCTCAGCGAGCTCGGTTCGGCCCCGATCAGCGAGCGGACGGCCCTCGCTGCCGCCCTGACCGCGATCGCCACGAGCCTCGTCGCGACGCGTCTCGGCGACCGCTTTGCAAGCGACCGCCCGATCCGGACTGTCGTCATCGGAAGCGGCAGCTTCGCGGGTCGCCTCGGCGCGGAGATGACCGAGAACAAGATCCGCTCCTACGAGCTGCTCGGCTACGTCGACAACAGCGACGACACCGCAACGATCCTCGAGCGCCTCGGCGACATCTCCGAGATCCGCGCGGTCGTCATCGACCAAGGCGTCGACCTGCTCGTCGTCGATCCAGCGATGCCGCGGCTGCAGATCTTCGAGGAGACCGCCAAGGCCTGCCTCGACCTACCCGTGCGGATGATCGAGGCGACGGCGCTCTACGAGAACGTGCTCGGCCACGTGCCGATCGGGGCGATCAACTCGGCCTGGTTCCAGTTCATCATGCACCCGCTCTACTCGCCGTCCTCGCCGCTCTCCAAGCGACTGCTCGACATCACCGTCTCCGCGGGCCTCGCGATCGCCACGGCGCCGCTGATGGCCTTCTGCGCGCTTGCGGTGAAGCTCGAGGATCGCGGACCGGTCTTCTACCGCCAGCGGCGCTTCGGCGAGGAGGGCCGCGAATTCGACATGATCAAGTTCCGCACGCTGCGGCCGGACGCCGACCAGCTGCTCGCGGAGGGCAAGAGCGAGGAGGAGGTCCTCACCCGCGCCGGGCGCATCCTGCGCAAGGGCCACCTCAACGAGCTGCCGCAGATCCTGCAGGTGCTGCGCGGCGAGATGTCGCTCGTCGGCCCCCGCCCCGAGCCGCCCGAGCTCGTACGGATGCTCAGCGGCGTCGTCCCTCACTACGACCGCCGCGGCTTGGTCAAGCCAGGGCTGACCGGTTGGGCTCAGGTGCGCTGCGGCTACGCCAGCAGCCGGATCGGCACGGCCTGGAAGACGTGCCACGACCTCTACTACATCAAGCACCGCTCGGCACGCTTCGATCTGCTGATCATGTTCCAGACCTTCCACGCCCTCGTCGAGCGCGACGAGGTCGAGCAGGTGCCCGCACCTGACTTCATCCTCGGTGACGCCACCGAGCTGATCGCCCGCTAGCGAGCCCAGAGACCCCTGCGACTCGCGGTCTACAACGACTACCGCTTCTGGCGCGCGGAGGGCCGCATCTGGACCGAGCGTGCCTTCATCGTCTTCCTCGGCGGCCTCGCCGAGCAGGTCGACAAGCTCGTCCTACCCGGCCGCCTGCATCCGGACGAGGGACGTACCGAGCTCTCGCACTACCCCGTGTCCGAGCGGATCGAGTTCGTGCCGCTGCCTTGGTACGCGAGCCTTGCGGACCCGTTCGCCACCGGACGGGCGGTGCTCGGCTCGCTGCGCCGATTCTGGCGCGTGCTCGACGACGTCGATGCGGTGCTGCTCTTCGGCCCGCACCCGTCGTGCTTCGCGTTCGCCGCGCTAGCGGCGCTGCGTGGGAAGCGCGTGACGCTCGGCGTCCGCCAGGACCTGCCGGCGTACACGCGCAACCGCCATCCCGACCGCCGGTCGATCCAGACGGCGGCCAACGTGCTCGAGGCGGGCTACCGCCTGCTGGCGCGCCTCTGTCCGACGATCGTCGTCGGGCCCGACCTGGCCCGCAACTACCGCCGCGCCAAACGGCTGCTGCCGATCAACGTGTCGCTGATCCGTGCCGCCGACATCGTCGACGGATCAGTGGAACGTGACTACTCGGGCGATTTGCGGGCGCTCAGCGTCGGGCGCATCGAGGCCGAGAAGAACCCGCTGATGCTCGCCGACGTGCTCGCCGAGCTCGGCGAGAGCTCGTCCTGGCGGCTCGACGTCTGCGGCGAGGGACCGATGGACGCGGAGCTGCGCGAACGGCTGCAGAGCCTCGACGTCGCAGACCGCGCCACGCTCCACGGCTACGTCCCCGTCGACGGTGGCCTGCTCGATCTCTACCGCGACAGCCACGCGCTGCTGCACGTCTCCTGGACGGAGGGCGTGCCGCAGATCCTCTTCGAGGCCTTCGCGGCTGGCCTTCCCGTGGTCGCGACGGACGTCGGTGGCGTCGCCGAGGCGACGGGCGATGCCGCACTGCACATCCCTGCGGGCGATCCAGCCGCTGCCGCCGCGGCGCTGGAGCGCCTCGCGAGCGATCCCGAGCTGCGCACACGGCTGACCGAGCGCGGGACCGCCCGTGTCCGCGAGGTCACGCTCGAGGCGGAGTGTGCCCGCCTTACCCGGTTTCTCGCCGCCTAACCTCCCGGCACAGGACGCGGTGCAGGCGGAGATCCCGCAATTTGCGGACTTTCGAGCACGTTTCCGGCCGACGGCTCAGCTAGGGTGCCCCGGAACGAATACGCCGAGTCGCCTCGACACCGGGGCGAGCGGGGGAACCACTGATTCTCTGGGGCTAAGGGCGGTCTAGATCGCCCCGCGCTGCTCTTTCTGCGCGAGCCCGACAGCTAACCCCGTAGGCCGAGGAAAGGGACTCGCAAGAGTGACTTCGCTACGCATACCCGTAGTGGCCATCGCCATGCTCGCGATGGCAGCGCCTACAGCCACCGCCAAGTCGACTGCCGATGCCGCGGAGGCGATGACCGAGCGGATCAACGCCGTCCGCGCCGACCATGGGCTACGTCCGCTGACGCAGGCCCCGAAGCTGATGCGCTCCTCTCGTCGCTACGTCAGGCGGATGATGCGCGACGACAGCTTCAGCCACGGATCGTCCTACCGCGTCCCGGGCTTCCGCACCATCGGCGAGATGCTCGCCTGGAACCGCGGATGGAAGCTCAACGCCGGGCCGCCCGTGAAGATGTGGCTCAACTCCTCCGGCCACCGGGCGCTGATGCTCAGCAGCTCGTTCGGCTACGTGGGAGCCGCACCTGCCCGCGGGCGCTATGGCGGGGCGCTGACGACGATGTGGGTCGTCCACTTCGCCTCGCACTGACGGCCTGAGCGGCTAGCGCCGGGCAAGTAGGGCGGCGCGCAAACGCCGGTAGTGACGCCCGGCCGCCTTCTTGGCGATGCCGCGCAGCTCCCATGCGACGCGCTGGCGCAGCCAAGGTCGGGCCCTGCCGGCGGCGGCCGCGGCCACGTCCGCGGTCGCCGTGTCGTTCCGGACCGCGTAGCGGCCGACGAGCAGGTAGCCCTCCACCGGGTGGGCCCGTGTCACCGGCTCGGAGGTGAAGAGGCAGGTGATGCCGGCCGCGGCGGCGGCGCGGCCGACCTCGGTCGAGTAGTAGCCGCCGGGGACGCTCGCGGTGGTCACCGGAGCGCCGATCGCCTCGGACAGCGCGACGACGCTCCGGCTCCACTCGCGCTCCAGCTCGGCCGGCGAGCAGGACGCGATGTGGTCGGGATGGCTCGCGGAGTGCGAGCCGATCACGTGCCCCTGGGCCGCAAGCTCCCGGACACCATCCCAGTCCACGAACCCCGGCGTCCCGACGAGGTCCGTGACGATGAAGAAGTGTGCCGGCCACGACCGTCGCGCGAGCTCGCTGCCCGCGCTCACCGCGCTCGAGCCGCCGTCGTCGAACGTCAGCAGCCACGGTTCGACGGACGCGCTTCCGGCCACCAGCGACTCTGCCCGCACCGGCGCGCCGGCGCCCGTGGCCTCGATCGCGTCCAGCTGGGCTCTGAACGCCGCCTCGGTGACGGCGTAGACAGCGGGACCGTCGCCCTCGAAGCCGCCGCGAACGCCGTTGGCGTCCACGACGTCGTGGTACATGAGCGCGTGCGCCTTCACCGCTGCTGCGGCGCGATCGCGCGCCAGGCCGCCGCCAGCCAGCCCCTCAGCATCCCGACGCCGTAGGAGACGTGGAAGGCCGGGTAGGTCGCCGCAACCGACGGCACCTGGCCGATCGGCTCGTCGTTCTTGGAGGCGCTGCGGCTGGCGAAGAAGAGCGCGGCGCAGACGTAGAGCGCCAGCTCGCCGACGAGCAGCCGCCGCGCGAGCCCGGAGGCCACCCCGGCCCCAGCAAGCGCCGCGACTGACATGACGAACGCGATCGGCACGAGGCTGCGCAGCGTCAGCACCTGGCGGTGCTTGAGCATCACCGCGACCTTCCAGAAGCCGTAGTCGTGGTACTGACGCCAGACGCCGGCCAGCGAGCCACGCGGCCTGTAGTAGACCGTCAGCGAGGGGTCGAGGACGATCTTCCCGCCCGCCTCGCGCAGCCGCAGGTTGAACTCGTCGTCCTGGTTGCGCACGAAGTCCTCGTCGAAGAGCCCGGCCTCGCGGAACGCCTCGGGCCGGAAGGCGCCGAAGGTGACGGTGTCGGTCTCGACCGGCTCGTCGCTCTCCCCCATCCGCGTCCAGCCGATGCCGCCGAACGGGCTGTCCATCGCACAAGCGACCGCCCGCTCCATTGCGGTGCTGCCACGCGGCACGACCGAGCCGCCGACGTTCCAGGCGCCCGTCTGCTCGGACAGCTCGGCGAGCCGCCGCAGGTAGTCCGGTGGGTAGCGCGAGTGGCAGTCGAGGCGAACGATCAGGTCGCCCGTCGCCTCGCGGATGCAGGCGTTGAGCCCCGGCGAGACCCACCCAGCCGGGTTGTCGAGCACCCGCAACGCGAGTGGCGCCCGTTCGGCGGCGGCGGTCAGCTGCTCGACCGAGCCGTCGACCGAGCCGCCGTCGGCGACGAGCACCTCGAGCTCGCCACCGAAGTCCTGGGCAGCCAGATCCGCGACGAAGTCGTCGATGCTCGCGCTCTCGTCGCGCATCGGGGTGATGACGGAGATCCTCCGGATCGTGTTCGTGACCATCCGGCTGCCCAGTCTGACTCGGGGCTCGGCTACTGCTCTTGCTTGCGCGGCACGAGCACCGAGCGCTTGAACTCGGCGACCAGCGTGCCGTCCTGGTTGTGGACGCGCGTGTGGACGCGGACGATGCCGCGGTCGGGCTTGGACTGCGACGGGCGCAGCTCGAGGACCTCGGACTCGCAGAACAGCGTGTCGCCGTGGAAGACCGGCGCGGGGTGCGAGAGCTCGTCGGTCGCCAGGTTGGCGATCGCCTTGCCGGAGACGTCGCCGACGGACATGCCGAGCGCCAGCGAGTAGACGAGCGGGCCGACGACGACGTTGCGGCCCTGCTGGGACTGCTTGGCGTAGACGTCGTTGATGTGCAGCGGGTGGTGGTTCATGGTGATCAGGCAGAACAGATGGTCGTCTGCCTCGGTCACGGTCTTCGCGGGCCAGTGCTTGTAGACGGCGCCCTGCTCGAACTCCTCGAGGTAGCGGCCGTACTGGCGCGCTCCAGAAGCCTCGCGGGTCGCCTGATCCGTATCGATCATGCGGCTCCTCGTAACGTTGATTCGTCAGTCAATCGGAAGGCGCGGAACTCTAGTCCGTGTCCGGTGTGCGGGTCGCTCCGTGCTCCAAACGGTGTCGCAGCAATGCGAGCGCCTCGAGCCGCTCGACGTCCTCGCGATCCTTCGGGCGGTTGGAGACGGCCTTCATCTCGATCAGGTCGCTGATCGACGCCACCAGAACTGCGATCCCACCAGCATCCATCCGCTCGGCGCGCCGGCGCAGCGAGTCATAGGGCGCGGCGCCAGGAGGGCGCATGACGAGGTCGAGCGGCCCTAGCGTCGTGTCCAGCGTGAGCAGCTCGACCCCACCGAGCGTACGCCCGTCAGGGACGAACGGGATGTCCTCCGTGATCTCCCGCAGGCTGGCATCGATCGCGAGCAGCGCCACACCCAGCGCTTCCAGGTTGACCGCGTCCTGGGCGGGACAGACGTCGAGGTCAAAGGTATTTCGCTCCGAGCCATGCAGCACTGCCGCGATCCCTCCGATCACGACGTAATCGACACCGTGACGCGAGAGATGCTCGAGTAGCGCCCGCGGGCGAAACTCAGCCGGCATCTGGCATCAGCCGTCGCAACTCCCCCAGCTCCTTACGGGCCGTCTCGAACGCCGACAGGCGCTCGGCGGGAGTCATGCGCAGATTGCGCGCCAACAGGCTGTCGTCGATCGACCCGCTGATCGGCACGAGCCCGAGACTCAACCGATTACCGGCGGCGCGAAGCACACCCTCGAGCCGTGCGACGGAGGGATTCGCGCCTGGCCGCTCCAGCTGAGCGATCGCCGCCTGTGTGACGCCAGCACGTCTGGCCAACTCGGCTTGTGTGAGGCCGCTTTGCTGACGAGCCGTTCGGATGAGCGCCGACGAGCTATACATATGCCTGATATTAGCAATGGCTAATCAAGTCTCAAAATCGTCTCCGCGATAGATTCCGCCGCCCATGCGCAATCCACGTGACTTCTTCAAGCCCCTCGCCGTAGGCGCGCCGGACCCGGTCCAGGACGTGCCGTTCAAGCCCTCGCGGATGATCCACTTCCTCGACTTCTCGAACGAGAAGATGGTCGCCAAGGCGCCCGACATCGCGGGCAAGGTCGACATCCTGCTCGGCAACCTCGAGGACGCGATCCCAATCGATCGCAAGGAGGCCGCGCGCGAGGGACTGATCACGGTCGGGCGCGAGATGGAGCTCGGCGACACCGCGCTGTGGGTGCGCGTCAACTCGCTCGAGAGCCCCTGGGTGCTCGACGACCTGACCCAGCTGATCACCGAGATCGGCAACAAGCTCGAGACGGTGATGGTCCCGAAGGTCGAGGGCGCCTGGGACATCCACTACGTCGACCGCCTGCTCGCGCAGCTCGAGGCGAAGGCCGGCGTCACCGAGCCGATCATGATCCACGCGATCCTCGAGACCGGCATGGGCGTCGTGAACCTCGAGGAGATCGCGACGGCCAGCCCGCGCATGCAGGGCATGAGCTTCGGCCCCGCCGACCTCGCCGCATCGCGACGGATGAAGACGACGCGCGTCGGCGGCGGCCACCCCGGCTACCGCGTGATCGAGGACCCGGACCCCGAGAACCCCGAGCTGCCGCGCGCGACCGCACAGCAGGACCCGTGGCACTACTCGATCGCGCGCATGGTCGATGCCTGCACGTCGGCGGGGATCCTCCCCTTCTACGGCCCCTACGGCGACATCAAGGACGTCGAGGGCTGCGAGGCCCAGTTCCGCGCGGCGTTCCTGCTCGGCTGCGTCGGCGCCTGGTCGCTGCACCCGGTCCAGATCGACATCGCCAAGAAGGTCTTCTCGCCCGATCCCGACGAGGTCGCGTTCGCGAAGAAGGTCATCGAGGCGATCCCGGACGGCGCCGGCGTCCACATGATCGACGGCAAGATGCAGGACGACGCCACCTGGAAGCAGTGCAAGGTGATGGTCAACCTCGCCGAGATGCTCGCCAAGAAGGATCCGGAGCTCGCCGAGCTCTACGGCTTCGAGCCGGTCGCGAGCTAGGCGCGGTCAGGCGCCCGGTCGGCGCCCTCCGGACCTCAGAAGTCGACGTCCGCGGCACCAGCGTCGGCCGCGTCGCGGCAGATCGCGAGCAGCGAGTCGACCATCCGGTCCACGCCGAAGCGCGACCGGGCCGCGACCGCCCCGGCCGCGCCCATGCGCGCGCGTGCATCGTCGTCGGCCAGCAGCGACGCGATGCCGGCCGCCAGGCCCTCGGCCGAGCGCGGCGGAGCGAGGATGCCCGTCTCGCCGTCCTCGACGACCTCGCGCAGGCCGCCGCCGGCCGCGGCGACCACCGGCACGCCGCAGGCGAGCGCCTCCGCCGCCGTCATGCAGAACGTCTCCTCGTCGGCGGCGTGGACGTAGAGGTCCGCGGCACGGTAGATGTCGGCGAGCCGCTCTGGCGAGCGGACGTAGGGAACCTGGCGAATGCGCAGAGCACCGTGGATCTGGTCTCGTGCGTAGGGACCGCCGATCGCGACCAGCTCGACCGGCTGTCCGCCGTCCGCCACCTTCTGAGCGGCCTCGAGGATGACCGTGCGGTCCTTGTAGGGGTTGTCCAGCCCGCCGTGGGCGACGTAGACGAGGACGCGCGCGCCGGCGTCGATCCCGAGCGCCTCCCGCCCGGGCTCGCGGGGACCGGGCGCGAACACGTCGAGCTCGATCCCGTTCGGCACGAGATGCGCGGAGCCGATCGCGGGCGCGAGCGCCGAGCGGCGCGCCCGCTCGAGCATCCAGCGTGACGGAGCGACGACCGTCAGCCGGGCGTCGCGCCACAGCCGCGCCTTGCGACGCAGGTTCGCGGCCGTCCGATCGCGCGTGACCGCGGGCGGGATCGCGAGGTCGGGGCAGTCGCCGCAGCCCTCCTGCCAGCGCTCGCAGCCCGGCGGGACGGCGCAGTGTCCCGTGAACAGCCAGGAGTCCGAGAGCTTCGCCACCACTGGCACTGCTCGCGCGAGCGCCGGCAGGCGCGTCAGGTCGAAGAAGCCTCCATGCAGGTTGAAGGCGAGGACGACATCGGGGCGTTCGCCCGCCACGTCAAGCAGCTCGCGCGTCGACGGGAAGGCGAAGTCCTCGCGCCCCCGCCTGGCGTCGAGGCGCCGCCGGCCGTCCCAGGCGAGCCGCGTCGCGCGGCTCGGCGGGGCGAGATGCGGGCTCGCGCCGATCGGGATCACGCGCCCGTGGTCGGTCGTCCGCACCCCGACCGTCAGCCACGCGTCGACGTCCCGCGCGAGCAGCCCGTCGAGCATCCGCATCGCGTTGCGCTCCGCACCGCCGCCGCGGTCCGCGGTGTTGACGATCAGGACGCGCACGGCGCCTGGCCGCTCAGACCTGGCCGGCGACCTCGACCGACCGCAGCGGCAGGCCGAGCGAGCGCGGGTCGGGCGAGCCGACCGCGGACGGAAGGAAGGGCCGCGCGAGCACGACGACGCCGTGCTTCGCGATCCGCGTGCGCAGCGCTGCCGGCAGTGGGATCTCCAGGCGCTCGCCGTCGCCTCCGAGCCGATCTGGCGCGATCCGCCTGCCGCCCACGTAGACGGTCCGAACCGCCTCGCGCGGCGCGCCGCGGAGGCCGCCGGTGTCGAGTACCAGCGTTCCGTCTCCCGGCGGTGCGGCGACGCGGAAGCAGGCGACCGGCCACGTCCAGCGCAGCGGCTCGCCACCGACCTCCTCCAGGCCGTGCGCTCCGACCAGCGCCTCGGCACCGAGCTCCGCGGGGGACCAGCGGCCCGCGTGCAGCGGCGGGGGCGCGGCGGCTCCGACGCGGTCGCGGACCCAGCGCAGCTCACCGAGCCTGACGACATGCCTCAGCGCGCGCGTGTAGCCGCGACGGCGCCGCGTCAACCGCTCGGGCAACCTGATCGCGAGCTGCTCCTCAGCGGTGAAGGCGGCCGAGTGGGCCGCTAGATAGGGCGTTACCCCGGCTACCGCCGCAGGCGCTAGCGCGGCCGCCTCGCGGGCGAGCCAGGCTGCGTCGGAATGCCGCTTGGCGGCGGCCCGTCCGGCGGCGATCGCGAGCGTCCCGGCGAGCGGGCGCGCGATCTCGGGCCGGTAGCGCAACCGGTTCGCCCAGGTCTCGCCGTGGCCCCAGTAACGGGCGCCGAACGCGGGATCGACGTCGTCGCGCGCCTCGCACTCTCCCCGCGCGTAGTCCGCCGAGAGGTCGTGGTGCTCGCGAATGTGATGGTTCTGCTTGTGCAGGACGAGCGAGTCGGGTGCGTGGACGGTCGGCGCGGAGCGGTCGAACAGGCGCGCCGACAGCACCGGCGTCGAGAACATCCCGTAGCGCGGCTCGAGCCCGCCCTCGTCGAAGTAGACGTCGCGCCGGATCGCAAAGCCGACCAGGTTTAGGCGCGTCCAGGCGTCGGGCGCGTTCCACTCCTCGTAGACCTCGTCGAACCAGTCGGCTCCGAGCCGCTCGACCTTCGAGTCGGCTACGTGACCGTGCTCGACGGTGACGACCTCCGTATCCGCTCCCGAGTGCTCGAGCGCCCGCGCCACGCCCTCCAGGCAGTCGGGCTGCCCCAGGCAGTGGGCCTCGGTCAGGAACAGCCAGCGGGCATCCGCCTCGCGCGCACCGACGTTCCAGTGCTCGATGATCTCGTCGGAGTCGGTGCGGACGATCGAGTCGTGCGGCGCCAATACGGAGCGGACGATCTCCTCCGCCTCGCGATCGCCCGGGGAGACGACCACGACCTGGAACCGTTCGCGGTCGAGCGTCTGCTCGCGCGTCCAGGTCGAGAGGTTCTCCGCGAGCTCGCCGCGGTCGTCCTCCATCGGCACGACGACCGAGATCAGCGGGCCAGCTGAGGGATCACTCATGGGCGCATCCTAAGTCGTACTTCTCGCGCCTGTCCCCGAGCCGTCCCGGGACAGGCACGTCAGGCAAGGGTCTAGGAGACAGCTTTCTTGACCTTGTCGACGACGCCCTTGTCGTCATTGGCGACCACACCGGTCGGCTCGTCGCCCAAGCCGGCCGCCTTGCGCAGCTTGCGGGCGATCTCGGCGATCTCCTCGGGCGCGTAGTCGGGTGCGAAAACACCCTCCTGGGCCGGCAGGTCGAACGGCGGGAAGCCCTCGGGCGGCTCATCGATCACCTGCAGGTCGTCGCCGGTCTCGGGGTGCGAGCCGTTGAAGACCGCGGCGAGCTCGTGGTAGTCGCTCGGGGAGAAGCGGTAGAGCTTGGTGTGCTCACCCTTGGCGATGTGCGGCTGACACTCGGGGATCTTGTCCGTCGGGATCCGCGGTGAGGGGAACATCTTCATCAGGTCGGCGCCGGTGAGGAGCTCCACCGCACGCGCGTACGCGATCTGGTGGACCCCGCCTCGGACAAGCAGGTAGCCAGTCAGAGCCCGCGCCGCCGGGTGGTCGACCATCTCGTAGGTCTTGAGCTTGTTGTTGCGCGCTCCCGTCTCGAGGAAGAAGTTGTGCGTGAGGTCCTCGACGAGATCGCCGGTCGAGGTGACGTAGTCCCCGTTCCACGGCTTGCCGTTCGAGTCCTGGACGAGGGTCGCGGCGCCTCCGGCGATGAAGTGCTGGGGGTTGAGCACCTTCTCGGGGTCTGGGAGAGCGCCCTTCTCGCCAGCGCCGGTGAGCATCGTGTTGATCGCGATCGAGACGAGCTCGATGTGACCGAACTCCTCCGCCGCGATGTTGGAGACGAGGTCGAAGAAGGGGCGCGCCTCCTGGCGGGCGCGGAAGTTGAACGACTGGAAGGTGTAGTTCATGAAGGTCGACATCTCGCCGAACTTGCCGCCGAGCAGCTCCTGGACGACGGCGGCACCCGCGGGATCGGGGGTCGACGGTGGTGGCATCTCGGTCTGGATGCGATCTATGCGGAGGATCATCTGAGCCTTCCTGGCCGGGAGTCGGTGTCCGCGTGGAGTAGCCGGATCCGCTACCGCCAAACACACCTGAGGGCGAGATCTACGCTGACTTGGAGACCGACCAGGCTCCAGCGTACGCGCGGGTTTTTAGGAACTTTCGCGTGTAGAACCCGTGCTTCCCGGAACATTGCACCCACGATGACCGATGGGTTGCGGACGAGAGCACGCGCGGCGCGGCAGCTGACGGTTCTGACCGGCCTGGTCTTCGTCATCCTGTCTGCCTCCGCGTCCGCCGCCTTACCGGACCCCAAAGCAGCGGTCGATCAGGTACTGAACACCACGACCGCCGCGACCCCAGAGGTCCCTGCACAGCTACGGTCCTCGGCCGACGAGACCGTCGCTACCGCCGACGAGACCGTCGCTGCTGCGCCCCCCATAGTGATAAAGACCGTCGAGGCTGTCGGCGAGGGAGACGTCGAGACGGCCGTGGGCGGCACGGCTCGCGCCCTCGAGGACGTCGGGCGGCAGACCACCTCGAGGCTGGATGGCGCTGAGGAGAGCGTCTCCACCCTCCAGCTCTCGCCGAGGGTTACGGCGAACCCCAGCGACCCGCACCCGCCCACCGAGACCGCAAGCCGTCTCGGTGGCAACCGCGCCGAGCTCGGCGCGGGTCTCCGAGATGGCCAGCCCCGGCCGTCATCGGGGCCACCGCCTTCCGAGGTGGCTGGTGGGCTGGCCGAGCTCGCGACGGCCGACCGATCCTCCATGACCGACAACGGGTCCCCCCACGCGCCGGTCCCTGCCCTGCCTGGAAGCTATCGCGCCCTGGACGCCGGAAGCGGCGACGGGCCGGGCGTAGCGAGCTCCGCAAGTGCTGGACGCGACGGAATGCACGGCAGCCGCGCCCCGGCCGCGAGTGCCGGCGCTGGCGGCGGCACCTCTGCCCCACCCTCGATCGCTTTGGCGCTGCTTCTCGCAACGCTCGCCACACCCCTCTTCTTGCGCACGTTCAAGGAGGCGCCGGCTTTCCTGCGACCGGCGCCTTACATCGCTCTGCTCGAGCGTCCTGGCTAGCCCTCGCGGGGCTGACAGCCAGGCCGCGCCGGGGGCCTTTCCAGATCGCCCGGCACATCAGTTCAGCTCGAGCAAGAGAAAGGCAACCGATGAGACATCTCATTGGCCTCATAGCAGCGATCGCTGCTGCCATGGCCCTGAGCGTCGCACCCGCGTCCGCGGGACTGCCGATGCCCTCCGAGCCAGGCCAGCAGAACACCAGCGACATCAGCCAGGGCGGCAACACCGCCACCGGTGGCGACGCGAACGCGACCGGTGGTAACGGCGGCGACGCCAACACCGGCAACGTCCAGATCCTGAACGGCAACTCGATTGCCATCTCAGGTGGCGGCGACAGCACGGCGAAGGGTGGCGACACCTCCGCCGAGAGCGGCGACGCTTACGGCGGTGATGGCGGAGACGCCGACGCCGACGGCGGCGACGCGAAGGTCGACAACGACGCAGACGTCGACCAAAGCAACGAGTCCGAGAACGGTTCAGACCACGGGTCCGGCACCTCGCAGGGCAACGACTCGAAGGTCGAGCAGGGCAACAACGAGGTCAGCGGTGGCGACGCCAACGCGACCGGCGGTGACGGCGGCAACGCCAACACCGGCAACACGCAGATCCTGAACGGCAACGCCATCTCGATCTCCCCTCACGGGGACTCGACCGCGAAGGGCGGAGACACGTCCGCCAAGAGCGGCGATGCCTACGGCGGTGACGGTGGAGACGCCGACGCCGACGGAGGCGACGCCAAGGTCGACAACGACGCCGACGTCGACCAGAGCAACGAGTCCGAGCAGGATGACGACCACGGTCGCAAGCACGACGATCGCGGCTGTGGCTGCAAGGACGAGAAGAGCCACTCCAAGCAGGACAGCTCGTCCACCGACCAGAGCAATCACTCGACGGTCAATCAGGGCGAGAACAAGGTCACGGGCGGCAACGCCAACTCGACCGGTGGCAAGGGCGGCGACGCCGATACAGGCAACACCCAGAAGGGCAACGGCAACGCCTACGCCCGTAACGAGTCACGGGGCGAGAACCCCTGCGGCTGCCAGAACGGCCACGACAAGAGCTACGGCGGGAAGAGCCGCCATGACTCCTGTGGCTGCGACAAGGGTCGTGGCAAGAGCCATGGCCGCGACGACGACGGTGCCAGCGCCTATGGCGGTGACACCTCGGCCCGCAGTGGCGACGCCAAGGGTGGCGACGGCGGCGACGCCAACGCCGACGGCGGTGGCGCCAAGGTGAGCAACGACGCCGACGTCGACCAGAGCAACGAGGCCGAGCACCGTGGCGGCGACTGGGACGACGGACATGGATGTGGCTGTGAGAGCAAGAGTCACTCCAAGCAGAGCAGCAGCCCGGTCAGTCAGAGCAACGACTCGACGATCAACCAAGGTGGCAACACCGTCACCGGCGGCGAGGCGAACGCAACCGGCGGTGACGGAGGCGATGCCGATACCGGCAACAAGCAGTACGGAAACGGCAACGCCTACGCCAAGATCGAGCGGGAGCAGATGACGGTCCCGTTCAGCAAGAACGGCGGCGAGTCGTGCGGCTGCGGCCATGACGAGAACGAGGCGACCGCAAAGGGCGGCGACACCTCGGCCGAGAGCGGCGATGCCGACGGCGGCGACGGCGGAGATGCCGACGCCGACGGCGGCGATGCTCGCGTCTACAACGACGCCGACGTCGACCAGGTCAACTCCCTGGTGGGAGGTCGCCACTGAACGACGAAGCCGAAGTGAAGCGGAGTGGGGCGTGGCGACGGCCACGCCCCACCGCTCCGCGTTTCTACGCACCCCGCTCGGGCAACGAATCCCTGTGACCGAACGCTCGCCGATCGAACGTGCCCTTCACGCCCAGGAGCCCACGAAGCATGCCGGGGTCCCGGGGCCGATCGCCAAGCCGTCCGGGGCGATCTTCCGAGGGTTGTCCCGGCTGCGATCCGCCCGCTCGTTCCATCCCGACGGAGTCGTGTTCGAGGCCACGACGGAGATCGACCGGCCACCGCCCGAGCTGGCCGGCGCTCCGCTGCTGGGAAGGATCGGCACGCACGACGCCGTCGTCAGGCTCTCGCGAGCGCTTGGGCTTCCACGGCCGATCCCCGACGTCCACGGGTTCGCGATCCGGTTGGTGGACGCACACGGCAGCGGCCGCCACCAGGACTTCCTCACCGTCACGTCGCCAGACGGGGCCGTGGCGCACCATGTCCTCGTTCCGACTCGCGGGTTCTTCTCGCTGCCCTTCTCGTCGCTTCTGCCCTACCGGCTCGGCGGCACCGTCCGCCTCGTGGGCGCGCGAGCCGTGACCGAGCCGGCTGGCGCCGGACACTCGTTCACCCAGCTCCTGGAGACGACCAGGCGGCGCACCGTCCGCTTCGAGCTGACGATCGCGACCCTTGCAGGCCGGTGGGTCCCGATCGCAACGATCGTCCTCGGCGCGCAGGTCACTGGCCCAGATGCCGAGCGCATCCGCTTCAACCCCTGGAACGCCGGAGGAGGCATCCAGCCCGCCGGGCCGTTCATGGGGCTGAGGGAGTCGGCCTACCGGGAGAGCCAGCGTGGCTGGTCGGACGATCTACGGCCGCACCGCTGACTTTCCACAGCAGCGGTTCTATAGGGTTCCTCGGCCCGCGCCCGCCCCCGACCCACCCGGAGACAGACGAGTTAGATGAGGTTCTTCGAGTACGAGGCGCGCCAGTTCGTCGAGCAGGTCGGCATTCCCGTAACCAAGTACGGGTTCGCCAAGACCGCTGACGAGGCGCGCAAGATCGCCGAGGACATCGGCGGCCCGACAGTCATCAAGTCCCAGGTCCTAACCGGTGGCCGCATGAAGGCCGGCGGCGTCAAGTTCGCCGACACGGCCGACGAGGCGGCCTCCTATGCCGCGGACATCCTCGAGCTGGAGATCAACGGCCACATGCCGCGTGGCGTGCTGGTCGACCCGAAGGCCCAGGTCAAGCAGGAGTACTACGCCGGCGTCGTCTGGGACGGGACGCGCAAGCAGCCGCTGATGCTGTTCAGCGACATGGGCGGGATCGACATCGAGCAGGTCGCCGAGGAGCACCCCGACCACGTCGGCCGCGGCCACTTCTCGAACCTCATCCCCTTCTCCGACTTCCAGGCCAAGCAGGTGATCGCCGCCGCCGGCGTGACCGGCAGCGAGCTCAACCGGCTCACCCCGATCCTCACGCGGCTCGCGCGACTGTTCCAGGAGCGCGACATGACGCTCGCGGAGATCAACCCGCTCGCGCAGCTCGAGGACGGCTCGTTCGTCGCGCTCGACGCGCACATGGAGATGGAGAACGAGGCGATGCCGCGCCAGAAGAAGGTGCTGGCGGCGATGGGCATCGGCGAGGACGAGGGCACGCGCGAGGGGCACGAGCCCTCCCCGTTCGAGGCCGCGGTCAAGGAGATCGACTCCGCCGACCACCGTGGCGTCATCCAGGGCAAGGACACCGGCTTCCACGGCAACATCGGCTTGGTGATCGGCGCCGGGGGCGGCTCGCTGACGCTGACCGACGCGGTCCGCTCGCAGGGCGGCAAGCCGGCCAACTACTCGGAGATCGGCGGCAACCCGTCGGTCGCCAAGGCGTGCGGCCTGGCGAAGGAGGTCCTGAGCAAGGACGGCGTCGAGAAGATCGCGGTGATGATGTCGATCGTCTCGAACACGCGGGTCGACATCGTCGCCCGCGGGGTGATCAAGGCGTGCCTCGAGCTCGGCAAGGATCCAGGCGAGACCGTCGCCATCTTCCGCATCCCAGGTGCCTGGGAGGACGAGGGCTTCAAGATCCTCGACAAGTACGGAATCGAGTACTGCGACCGCACGGTCTCGCTGCACGAGGCTGCCGGACGCGCCGTCGCGAAGATCCAAGGAGCTGCGGCATGAGCATCCTCATCGACAGAGAGACGACCTTCATCGTCCAGGGCATCACCGGGCGCGAGGCGGTCAACCTGACACGCGAGTGCCTCGACTACGGCTCGAAGATCGTCGGCGGCGTGACCCCTGGCCGCAAGGGCCGCGAGGTCCACGGCGTGCCGGTCTTCGACACGATCGAGCAGGTGATCGCCCACAACGGCGGCCAGGTGCCTGACGGCTCCGTCGTCACGGTCCCCCCCGCCTTCACCAAGGACGCCGTCTTCGAGGCGATCGAGAGCGGCATCAAGCTGATCGTGATCGTCACCGAGCGCATCCCGCGCCGCGACGTCGCCCAGATGGTCGAGCTCGCGAACATGCGCGGGGCGAGGATCATCGGACCGAACTGCCTCGGGCTGATCGTGCCCGGCGTCGCGAAGATGGGCGGCATCGGCGGCCCGGCGAAGAACGCCGAGCAGGCCTACCAGCCCGGATCGATCGGCGTGATGTCGCGCTCCGGCGGCATGACGACCGAGATCTCCTCGACGCTGACGGCCGCCGGCCTCGGCGTCTCGACGGCGATCTCGATCGGGGGCGACGCGATCATCGGCTCCGCCTACGCCGAGCTGATGCCCGAGTTCGAGGCCGACGAGCAGACCGAGGCGATCGTGATCTACACCGAGCCGGGTGGCCGCATGGAGGCCCAGCTCGCCGAGTGGGTCGCCGAGAACGACTCGCGCCTGCCGATCGTCGCCTTCATGGCCGGCCGCTTCATGGACGACGAGGAGATGAAGGGCATGTCCTTCGGCCACGCCGGCACGATCGTCGAGGGCAAGGAGGACACCGCGACCG